>Ga0187882_1000050_pt1 | contig 127463 bp, 120 predicted proteins | sample June2016WEW_19_1_3_FD_132991 | JGI IMG/M metagenome (GOLD analysis project Ga0187882, IMG submission 132991) | Peatland microbial communities from SPRUCE experiment site at the Marcell Experimental Forest, Minnesota, USA - June2016WEW_19_150 | ecosystem: Environmental > Terrestrial > Soil >... | reverse complement strand
CTGCGTCGTCTCGCCGTCACCAGTGTCGCGGAGCTCGAAGCGGCGATCCTCGCCTATATCGACCGCCGCAACGTCGCCCCGACCCCGTTCGTCTGGACGGCCCGCGTCACCCACATTCTCGCCCAGGTCCGCAAAGCCCAAGCGACTTTGGCGACACTACACTAGTCTGAAATCCGGCCACTGATGGCTGGTAACCACTTCCTCCTTCGCCGTCTGCGCAACTGAGAACCGGCATCTGTTGAGACGGACAGGGTGAGATTCGAACTCACGAGACCCTTACGGGCCCACCGGTTTTCGAGACCGGCGCCTTCAGCCACTCGGCCACCTGTCCTTTGGCCCAGAAAGCTAGTTCCCAGACGGCAAGTACTGAAGTGGTTCCAAGTTGCCAGCAGACGGGAGGCAGCCAAGTTGAAGGTACTGGCAACTGGTCTGGCCCCCGCTGGCTGGGGACTGGTAACCACTGCCCGCTTGCCGTCTGGCAACTGATCTGGAAACCGCCTGTCTACCCTCTGCGACCTGCGAAGAACTCCTCAAGGAGGGCCCTGCATTCCTGCTCGAGCACCCCCGCCACCACTTCGACCCGGTGGTTGAGGCGCGGATGACGCAACAGGTCGTGGATCGAGCCCGCCATTCCCGCCTTGGGATCCCAGGCGCCGAAGACGACCCGCGGGATCCGCACCAGCACGATTGCGCCTGCGCACTGGGCGCACGGCTCCAGGGTGACGTACAGCGTCGTGGCCGCGAAGGCGTCCGGGCCGCGGCAGCCGGCCGCCAGCGCCGCGTCGAGACAAACCATCTCGGCGTGGGCGCGCGGATCGCCGCCGGCCTTCATCCGGTTCCAGCCGGCCGCCAGCACCGTGCCCTCCCGCATCAGCACCGCGCCCACGGGCACGTCACCGGCCGCGCGCGCCCTCTCCGCCTCCGCGAGCGCGAGCCGGACCCCGGCCTCGTCCCGGTCCCGGACTCTAGGCACGCGCGCCCGCCGCCGCCTTCGCGAACGTGAGCGCGGCGCCCGAGGGTGCCCGGTCCACGCGGATGGTGTCCCCCTCGCCGTACTTCCCCTCCAGCACCGCCAGCGCCAGCGGGTTCTGGAGCAGGTGCTGGATCGCGCGCTTCAGCGGCCGCGCGCCGAACACCGGATCGTATCCCTCGCTCGCCAGCAGCCGCTTCGCTTCCGGCGTCACCTCGAGCCCGAGCTTCTTCTCGGCCAGCAGCGACGCCGCCCGCTTGAGCTGCAGCTCGACGATCTTCTCCAACTCCTCGGGGCCGAGCGGGCGGAAGATGATCGTGTCGTCCACCCGGTTCAGGAACTCCGGCCGGAAATGGTGCCGCAGCGCCTCCGTCACGCGGGTCTCGACCTCCTCCCAGTTCCCCGTGCCCAGCTCCAGGATCCACTGGCTGCCGAGGTTCGAGGTCATGATGATCACGGTGTTCCGGAAGTCCACCGTGCGCCCCTGCGAGTCGGTGAGCCGCCCGTCGTCGAGGATCTGCAGCAGCACGTTGAACACGTCGGCGTGCGCCTTCTCGATCTCGTCGAACAGCACCACGCTGTAGGGGCGCCGGCGGATCGCCTCGGTGAGCTGGCCGCCTTCCTCGTAGCCGACGTACCCTGGAGGGGCGCCGATCATTCTCGCGACGGCGTGCTTCTCCATGTACTCGGACATGTCGAGGCGGACCAGCGCCCGCTCGTCGTCGAACAGGAACTCAGCGAGGGCGCGGGCCGTCTCCGTCTTCCCCACGCCCGTCGGGCCCAGGAAGATGAAGGAGCCGATCGGCCGGTTGGGGTCCGCCAGACCCGCGCGGGAACGCCGCACGGCGTCGGCGACCGCCTTGACCGCCTCCTTCTGGCCGACGACGCGCGCCGCCAGGTGCTCCTCGAGGTGCGCCAGCCGCTCCTTCTCCGACTCCATCATCCGCGTGACCGGAATGCCGGTCCAGCGCGCCACGATCTCCGCCACGTCCTCGGCGTCCACCTCTTCCTTCAAGTACTGCCCGCCCTTCTGCAGCTCGGCGAGCTTCGCCTCCGCGTCCCTGAGCTCGCGCTCCACGCCCGGCGTCGTGCCGTAGGTGATCTCGGCCGCCTTGGCCAGGTCGCCGCGCCGCGTGGCCTGCTCCGCCTCGGCCTTGAGCGATTCGAGCTTCGCCTTGAGGCCACGGAGCCGCTGGATCGCGTCCTTCTCCGCCTGCCAGCGCACCTTCATCGCGGCCGACTGCTCGCGCGCGGTGCCCAGCTCCTTCTCCAGCGCCTTGAGCCGCTCGCGACTCGCCTTGTCCTTCTCCTTGGAGAGCGCCGCCTTCTCGATCTCCAGCTGCACCATCCGCCGCTCCACTTCGTCGATCTCCGAGGGGAGCGAGTCGATCTCGATCCGCAGCCGCGACGCGGCCTCGTCGATCAGGTCGATCGCCTTGTCGGGGAGGAAGCGGTCGCCGATGTACCGGTCGGAGAGCGTCGCCGCCGCCACGATCGCCGGATCGGTGATCCGGACGCCGTGGTGCACCTCGTAGCGCTCCTTGAGGCCGCGCAGGATCGCGATGGTATCCGCCACGGACGGCTCGCCCACCAGCACGGGCTGGAAGCGCCGCTCGAGCGCCGCGTCCTTCTCGACGTGCTTGCGGTACTCGTCCAGCGTGGTGGCGCCCACCACATGCAGCTCGCCGCGGGCCAGCATCGGCTTCAGCATGCTAGAAGCGTCCACCGCCCCTTCCGCCGCGCCCGCGCCGACGATCGTGTGCAGCTCGTCGATGAAGACGATGAACTTCCCCTCGCCGGCGGTGATCTCCTTCAGCACCGCCTTGAGGCGTTCCTCGAACTCGCCCCGGTACTTCGTGCCCGCCACCAGCTGCCCGATGTCCAGCGCCACCAGCCGCTTGTTCTTGAGGGACTCCGGCACGTCGCCGTTGACGATCCGCTGGGCCAGTCCCTCGACGATCGCCGTCTTGCCGACGCCGGGCTCGCCGATCAGCACCGGGTTGTTCTTGGTGCGCCGGGAGAGCACCTGCACCACACGGCGGATCTCCTCGTCGCGTCCGATCACGGGATCGAGCTTGCCCGCGCGCGCCTGCTCGGTCAGGTCGCGCGTGAAGCGCTCCAGCGCCTGGTACTGGCCCTCCGGATGCTGGTCGTGGACCCGGTGCGCGCCGCGCACCGACTCGAGGGCCGCCAGCAGGTCCTCGCGCGAGACGCCCGCCGCCGTGAACAGCTCGTGCGCCGTCGTCCCCTTGACCGCCGCCAGCGCCAGCAGCAGGTGCTCGGTCGAGGTGAAGTCGTCCCCAAGCGCCGCCGCATCCTGCTCCGCCTTGTCGATGACCCCGAGCAGCTCGCGCGAGAGCTGCGGATCGCCGCCCCCGCCTCCGCTCTGCTTCGGGAAACGGTCCAGCTCGCGCCGCACCTCGTCCTTGAGGCGCGCGACGTTCACCCCGACCTTGTTGATCAGCGGAGCGACGACGCCCTCGTCCTGATCCAGCAGCGCCGCCAACAGGTGCGCGTCGTTGACGACCGGATTCCCCCGGCCCCGCGCCAGCGCGCGCGCCGCCTCGAGCGCCTCCGCGCTCTTGATGGTGAGCTTCTCGAAGTTGGGCATAGCACCGTCCTGGAAAAGCAAGCCGCGTGCCTCGCGGAGCTTGCCGCGCTGGCGGAACGCTGGCCGCGATGGCCGGAATCTGCCAACCCGGCACCAAAACGCAACGCGCCGGCCACCAGGGCCGACGCGTGCGCCTCGCAGCAAAACCTGATGCCTTCTACTTCATCACGATCATCTTCTTGGACTGGCGCGCCCCGTCCACGATCAGCTGATAGACGTAGATCCCCGAGGCCGCCTCACGCCCGCTGTTGAGGTAGTTGCCGTCCCAGTACGCGGAGAAGTTGCAGTACCCGCCGCTCTGATCCACGCAGTCCAGCTGGACACCGTTCAACGGTTGCCCGGAACCCTGCAGGGTCGGGATCGCCACGAGCTGGGCGAGGATGTTGTAGATGCGGAGGGACACGACTGGGCGATGCCCAAGGACAAACAAATCCGCGCTCAGACGAAACGGGATCGTTGTCGTCGGGTTAAACGGGTTCGGGTAATTCTGCTGCAGCTCGACCTGGCCGCCGCGCGGCGTTGCGCTCTGTGACTTCGCCTTTTGCGGAGTTGCCAGGGCCAGCCCGATCACGAGCCATGCAAGCGCAGAGCGCTGCATCCCTAACACTCCATTTCTAACAGAAAGGGTCCTGAGCGAGTTACTCCTGTCGAGGGTGAACGTACTGTTCCTACTTGCCCGCTAAGCTACGGAACGGCAACGAATTCGTCAAGCGCGGGGCGCACTCCCCAATACGCGTTCGTCGCCCTTCCGGAGCGTAATTCCTTGTGCATCACACCACTCCAGCAACGGGATCAACCATTTCCTCGACCGGCCCAGGCGCTCCCGAAGCGCGGCCGGCGTCGCCGAACCCAGCTCCGTGAGCACCGTCACAATCCGCTCCTGCTCCGCGCGCAGCGCTCCGGCCTCGTAGAATCGTTCCCTCCCCACGGCGACGACGAGCCCCTCGCGGGCCATCAGCCGCAGGAGACCGGCCACGTCGGCACTCGGATGCAGGGCAGCGAGCTCTCCCACCGACGGCGGCTCGCCTCCCGCGCGCTCGAGCGCCGCGAGCAGCGTCAGTCGGAGCTGTTGGTCCTTGCCGTGGAGATGCGGCGCCCAGCCGGCGCGGCGCACGACGGCGCTGTCGCGCTCGATGCGGCCCTCACCCTCGAGGCGGTGCTCCGCCAGGTCCACGAGGGACCTCGGGACCTCGCCGACTGAGGCGCGCCATGACTGGATCGGCATCCCGGCCTCGAGCGGATGGTCGGAATGGAATGCGTCGAGCGTCTCGCTCAGCCGGGCGGCGAGCGCCTCCACCTCCTCGGCCGCGACCAGCGCGCCCCCGGCCTCCACCAGCGCGCCCCGCAGCGCCGCCGCTACGGCCGCCGCCAGCCGCGTCCGATCCATTCCGGCGGCGACCTCGAGCGCCGGCAGCTCCAGTCCCCGGAGCCCGCGGCGGCGGACAAGCAGGGCGACGAGGTCGGCGTCGCTCGCAGGAAGTTCGGCAATCGGTGCCGTCTTCCGGCGCCGCACCTTGCCTTCCTCGGCGCTCCAGCCCCCAGGATCCACCACGATGCCGCCGCCGATCGTCGTGACGGGCGAGTAGGAGCGCACCACGAACCGGTCGCCGGCGCGGGCGACCAGAGGCGACTCGAGCAGCAGGCGGGCGCTGACACGCGGCGAGCGCGCGTCGGCGTCAGGCGGGAGAACGACGCGGGCCAGCACCTCGGCTGTACCGTGATGGATGCGGACCCGGACGCGCGGGCGCAGCAACGGCGCCGCCTCGGGGAGCATCGTGAGCGACACGTCCATGGCCCTGCTGGCCGCCCACCCTGCCCCGGCGACCACGACGGCGCCGCGCTCCACCTGCTCGCGCGACACGCCGACCAGCGCGAGGGCGACGCGGCGTCCCGGCTCGGCCCTGGCGGCGGCCTGGCCGTGCACCTCGATGCTGCGGACTCGCGCCTCCACGCCGGCGGGCAGCACCGTCAGCCGGTCGCCCTCCGCCGCGGTGCCGCTCCACAGCGTCCCCGTGACGATGGTGCCCGCGCCCGCGAGGGCGAAGGCCCGATCCACGGGAAGGCGGAACCGGTCGTCCACCGCGCGCGCGGCGAGCGAGCGGGCCTCCGCCGCCAGCGCCTGCTTCAACTGCTCGAGTCCGGTGCCTGCGGTCGCCGAGACCTCCACGATCGGCCAGGGGCGGCCGAAGGCGTCCGTCACTTTGGCGCCGATGTCCTCGGCGACCAGCTCGCGCCACGCGGCGTCGGGGGCCAGGTCGCACTTGGTCAGGGCCACCACCCCGCGTCCGACGCCGAGGAAACGGAGGATCGCGAGGTGCTCGGTGGTCTGCGGCATCACGCCTTCGTCCGCCGCGACGACCAGCAGCGCCAGGTCCACGCCGGTCGCGCCGGCGACCATGTTCCGGACGAACCCTTCGTGGCCGGGGACGTCCACCACGCTGGCGGCGACGTCGCCCAACGCCAGCGGCGCGAAGCCGAGATCGATCGTGATCCCGCGCCGCTTCTCCTCTTCGAGGCGGTCGGTGTCCACCCCGGTCAGCGCCTTGACCAGCGCGGTCTTGCCGTGGTCGATGTGGCCGGCAGTGCCTATGACGACGTGCCGGTCCACGCTTCCTTGTCCCAGAAGGCCATCGCCGGCAAGGGGCGATCCTCGGCGAGGTGGTGGCGAATGAAGGAGAAGAGGAGCCGCCGGTGCGCCGCCGCGTGGCGGTCGTCGAGCGGCGGCTCGGGCAGGAGGCCGCCGACCAGCGACACCAGCGCCTCGCGGTCCTTCGCCGTGAGCTTGGCGACGGAGCCGGCGCCGCTTCGGTGGGCGGCGCACAGCGCGCCGCCGAGGGCGGCCGAGAAATGCGTCGCACCGTCCACCGGGGAGCCGCACACCACGCAGCGGTCGAGGGCAGGCGAGAAGCCGAGCGCGACGACCAGCGCCCAGCAGGCGGCAAGCGCCACGGCGCCGACGTCCTCCGCGGCGGCCTCCGCCAGCGCCTGGAGCCCGCCCGCCACGGCGTCGAAGACCTGCGGGTGCGACTCCGCCGGGGCGCATTTCAGCGCCAGCTCGGCCAGGGCCGAGGCGGCGGAGAAGCGCCCGACGTCGTGCGCCAGTGCGGTGTGCGCATCCCCCGACTCGAAGCCGGTGAGCGGGCTCAGCTCGCGGCGCTCGCGCACGCGGAGACTGGCCGTGCCGAAGGCGAACAGATCCAGCCGCGGGCCGGTCGGGCTGCGCGGCCTCCGGGCGCCGCGCGCGATCACGCTCTGGAGTCCGAGGTCCCGGGTCAGCAGGCGCAGGATCTTCGACGTGTCGCCGTACGGCATCACGTGGAGGATGACGGCGGGGGTCGAAACGAGCGGCATGCGCTGGAAGATACTGCGGCGCGCACGCTACGCCTTCTTGCGCGGCCCTCCCGGCGCCGGCTCCACCACGATCTCCTCGGCAGGTTCCGCACCCCCGCCGATCGGCTTCACGCGGTCCATCAGCTCCGACACCTTCTTGCCGGTCAGCGCCTCGAACAGCGCCGGGACCTGCGCCACCATCTGCGCGATGTCACCGGTGATGCGACTCACGCCAGCGCCCTCGTTCCCGCTGCCGGTGGACACGACGGTGATCCGGTCCACCTTCGACAGCGGCTCGGCGAACGCGCGGACCACCTCCGGGAAGCCGGCGAGCAGCTTGTCGAGGATCGCCGCCTGGTTGTAGTCGGCAAAGGCGCCGGCGCGGAGCTGCATCGCGCCCGCCTCGCTCTGTCCCTTCGCCTTGATGATCTCCGCCTCGGCCGTGCCCTTGAGCCGGATCACGTCGGCCGCCGCCGTGCCCTCGATCTTCTGCGCTTCCGCGCGGCCCGTCGCCTCGAGCGCGAGGCGCTGCCGCTCAGCCTCCGCCAGCGTCTGGATCTTCTGTCGCTCGGCGTCCGCCTGTTTCAGCATCGTGGCCGCCAACTCCTTCTCGCGCCGCGTGATCTCGGCTTCCTGCACCCTGATCTCGCCTTCCTTGCGGACCCGTTCGACGTTGACCGCCTCCGTCACGACCTGCTGCTGCATGATGTTCGTCTGGATCTCGTAGGTCTTGTCGGCCTGCGCCTGCTGTTTCTTGGACTCTGCTTCGTACAACGCCCGCTTCACAGCCAGGTCCTTCTGCGCTTCCGCCTGTTTGGCCTGGGACAGGGTTTCCGCGAGCACCCGCTCCTGGTCGGCCTGGGCCCGTGCCACGGCGGCCTCGCGCATCGTAGTGGCCTGGCGGATCGCCGTGTCCCGTTCGGCCTCGACCGTGGCGATGTCGGCATCGCGCTTGATGCGCGCGATGTCGGGCTTGCCCATGTTCTCGATGTACTGGTTCTTGTCCTTGACCTCCTTCAACGTGAACGAGACGACCTCGAGCCCCATCTTCGCCACGTCTTCCGCCACGTTCGACCGCATCCGCTCGGCCACCATCTCCGGCTGCTTCACGATCTGCTCGACCGTGAGCTGGCCGATGATGCCGCGCAGGTGCCCCTCCATCACCAGGCGGATCAGCCCCTCCCGCTGCCGCGCGTCCTTGGTCAGGAACTGCTCGGCCGAGGTCCGGATGGACTCGGGATCGGACTTGATCTTGAGCTGCGCGACCGCCTCCACCGTCACGGCGACGCCCTGGTTGGTGTAGAGGTCTTGCTGCGGCGCCACGTCGAAGGACATCAGCTCCAGGGACAGCTCCTGCGAGCTGTGCACCAGCGGCAGCACGAGGCCCGCGCCGCCCTGGACGATGCGTGTGCCCCCCAGGCCGTAACGGATCAGCGCCTGGTTCGGGCCCACTTTACGCAGCATGCGTGCGAACGAGCCGAGAACGAGCAGGACCACCGCGACCGCGAGTCCGCTGATGATCAATATTGTCTGCGTCATGGACCGATCTCCGGTTTGGCCGGGTCGGCGTCCCCCGGCGGAAGGCCGAGCTGCCTGGCGTAAGTGTCCCAGCGCTCGACGTACGCGATGCCGCGCTCAACCCTGAGGATCACCACCTCGGCACCGCGCTCCAGCGCCTCGCCCGAAACGCTGCGCGCCCCATCCGAGCGCCGTGTGCCCGCCAGCGTGTAGACGATCTCCCCCGTGCCGCCGGCGCGGATGGGGCTCGAGACCCGAGCGGCGGTCCCGGCGACCTGATAGTCCTCCGGCCGCATCTCGGTCAGCCGCGGGGTGACATAGCGGGTGAGCGTCACGAAGATGATCCCGCCGCCCACCAATCCCGACGCCGTCGAGAGCGCGACGATCAGCGTGCCGGTGAGGCTCGAGTAGCGCTCCAGGAGATAGCCGGCGCCGCCGAACCAGGTCAGGAAGGCACTGATGGTGCTGAGGTTGAACGGCGAGATGCCGCTGCCGTGCTGATCACCGGCGGCGTGGCCGCCGGCGTCCGCGTGCCCGAGAAGCCCGTCCAAGCCGGGGATGTGCAGGCCGTGCCCGCCGCCAAAGGCGCCCAGCAGGAAGCTGGCGACGGTGAAGACCAGACCAAAGGCAAAACACCCGAGGAAGAACTGCTGCACGCTTGCGAAATCCCTTCACCCGCTCACGCGGGACGCCCGCCAAGGTATCGCCCGGGCGGTACGCCCTCAAGAGCGCTAGCTGCCCCCGCCCGCCGTGAGCCCCACGAACAGCGCGCGCCGCCGCGCAGGGAAGCGGAGCACCTGCTCGTAACGCTCGTCCAGGAGGTTCTCGACCTTGAGGGTCGCCGCCAGCCGCCTGCCGCGCTGCGTCAGCAGCACCCACTCGCCCGCCACGTCGACGCGCACGTAGGACGGCAGCGTCACCCGCGTCCCGGGGAAGGTCGAGAAGTCCTCGTCGTCCCGGTCGCCGACGTACTGCGCGGTCACGGAAGCGGTCCCGCGCTCGGAGATCCGATAGGCCAGATCCAGGCTGCCCGACACGGTCGGCCGCCGGAGCAGGCGCCGGCCCTGCGCGAAGGTGGCGCCGTCGAAGCCGGAATCCGCCGCGGCGGTGTGTGTGTAGGTGTAGCGGGCGGTGACCTGGAGCGCGGGCAGCGGTGCGGCCCGGGCCTCCAGCTCGAGGCCGTACGCGTTAGCGGCCGCCACATTGTAGTAGTTCGGCGAGGTCGGCGTCGGGGGCGCGAAGGTGTACTGGATCAAATCGCGGAATCGCTGGTCGAACCACGTGGCGGAGAGCGACACAGGTCCCACCTGCTGCTCGAACCCCACGTCCCAGCTCCGGGAGCGCTCCGGCTTCAGGCTCGGGTTCCCCGTCACGTAGCCCGAGCCGTAGTTGTCGAGGAAGCCCGGCTCCTTGAATGCGGTGCCGATCGCAGCGCGCACCTTGGTCCCGCCGGCGTGCCAGGCCACGCCCCCGCGATAAGTGACGAACGTTCCGAACGCCTCGTTGTCCTCGAGCCGGAGGCCGGCGGTGACGGACACGTGCGCCCCCGCATCCGCGACGGCCTGCGTGTAGTACGCCCGGTTCCAGCGGCTCACGACGAGCGACCCGGCGCTCGGCCCGTACTGGCTCTGCGACACGTTGCTGCTCCGCTCCGCCTCCGTCTCTAGCGCGGCGCCTCCGGTGAGGACCGTGGCCGGGGCGAGGTGCCAGTTGAGCCGCAGGTCCGCGCTGCGCCGGCTCACGCGATCGATGCTCCAGAAGGCGTAGTAGCCGAGGGTGTCCGCCGGAGTGTTCGGCTCCTGGTCCTGCCGCCCGGTGTCTTCCGTGAGCCCGAGCAACAGCCGGGTCTCGAGCCGAGGCGCGACGTAGCGGCCGGCGTCGAGGCTCGCCACCACGCCCGAGCCCGTCTGGAACTGGTCGTGGTAGACGGCGTTGCCCGAGCCGTCGGTCGGGTAGTGGTAGAGCGCGCCCGTGTAGCGCACGGTGAGGCGCGCCGTGGTGCGCGTGTCGGGCGCGAGGCCCACCGAGGCGGAAACCACGTCGTCGCGATAGGCGTTGTTGAAGGCGTAGATGCCGTCGGTCGCCAGGTGCGAGGCCGCCAGCGACGCGTCGGCGACCGCGCCGCCGGTGGCAAGGCGGATGTCGGCGCTCTTCGTGCCGAACGAGCCGCCGCGCGCCCCCGCCTCCCAGTGCGCTCCGCCGCCGCCGCGGGTGAAGATCTGCACCACGCCCGCCACCGCGTCGGACCCGTAGAGCACGCTGGCGGGCCCGCGCACGATCTCGATCCGCTCCACGTCGTCCGTGCTGAGATTCGCCAGATCCACCGCGCCGCCCGGCGCGTTGAGCGGAACGCCGTCCAGCAGGACGCGCACCATGTTGCTCTCGCCACCGCGCAGGAAGAGAGACGTGGCGCTTCCCAGGGGCCCGGTCTCCACGACCGCCGCGCCGCCCACCGCGCGGAGCGCGTCGGAGACGGTGGCGATCCCGTGCGAGCGCAGATCGTCGCCTGAGATCACCGTGACCGCCGCCGTGGTCGAAGCCAGGGGCATCGGCAGGCGGGTGGCGGTGACGACAAGCTCGGGGAGCTGCACGGTATCGCGCGGCTCCTGCGCGCGGAGCCCAGTCGCGCCAACGACGAAGGCCGCGGCCAGGGTGACGGCGATGGATCGAAGAGGGATCATGGGACGACTCCGGAGTCCGGCATCACCGGCTGCCGCTCGGGGAAGAGCTGGAGGGAGCCGTCGGCGAGTCGGTGCACCGCGACCGGCCACCCGAACACCTCGGCGAGACGCCGCGGCTCCAGGACGCTGTCGCTCGGGCCGTCGGCCACGAGGCGGCCGCCGGCGACGAGAACCAGCCGGTCGGCGAAGCGGGCGGCGACGTTGATGTGGTGCGAGACGACCAGTGCGGCGAGACCGTCGCGCCGCACCAGGTCCAGGACCAGCTCAAAGAGCTGCATCTCATGGCTCAGGTCGAGCGAGGCCGTCGGCTCGTCCAGCACCAGAGCGCGGGGTTCCTGGGCGAGGGCGCGCGCGATCCGCACCCGCTGCCATTCGCCGCCGGACAGGGTCTCGACCCAGCGGTCCCCCAGCGCCGCGACGTCGGCCCGGCGCATCGCGCGCTCGACGGCCGCGCGGTCCGCGCTCCCGCTTGCGCGCCACGGCCCGAGATGCGGATACCGCCCCATCTCCACCGCCTCGCGCACGGTGAGAGGGAAGGCCGGCTCCTCGCGCTGCGAGACCACGCCCACCATCCGCGCCAGCGCGTCGCGCGGCCAGCTCCGCGCGTCACGGCCCAGCACGAGGGCGTGCCCCGAGGTGCACGGCACCTGTCCCAGGAGCGCGCGGAGCAGCGTCGTCTTCCCCGCCCCGTTCGGCCCCACCACGGCAACGCATTCGCCGCCGCGCACGGCCAGCGTGACGCGTTCCAGCGCCGCCGGCGCCGCGGGCGCGGCACCGGCGTAGCGCACGGTCGCGTCGGTCAGCGCGAAGACCGGCCCGTCCATCGCCTCAGCAGTCCCACGAAGAAGGGCACGCCGACGACCGCCGTCACGACGCCGACCGGCAGCTCGAGCGGCGCGAACGCCGTGCGCGCCAGCGTGTCGGCGAGCACCAGGAACGCGCCACCCAGCAGGAAGGCGGCCGGCAGGAGCACGCGGTGGTCGTGGCCCTTGAGGAGCCGGATCGTGTGCGGCACCACCAGCCCGACGAACCCGATGATCCCGGCCGCCGCGACCGAAGCCGCCGTGAGGAGCGACGCGGCCACGTAGATGCGCCGCTTGGTCCTGGCGACGTCCGCCCCGAGGTGCAGCGCCGGCTCCTCGCCCAGGGCGAGCAGGTTCAGGGCCCGCGACTCGGCCACGAGGACGGCGAGCGCCGGCACGGCGTACACCACGAGGACGAGCACGCCCGACCAGCCCACGCCGCCCAGCCCTCCCATCAGCCAGAGCGTCGCGGTCCGGAGCTGCGCCGCGTCGCTGACCGAGAGGATGCCGGCCACGAGCGCGCCGGCGAACGCGCCGACAACGACGCCGCCCAGCAGGAGCATCCGGCTGTCGAGGGCGCCGCCCGCCACGAGGGCGAGCCGATAGACCAGGAGGGTCGCGGCGAGCGCGCCGGTGAACGCCGCCGCCGGCAGCACCCACGCGGAGAGCACGCCGGCGACCAGGGCCAGCACCGCGCCGAGTCCCGCCCCGCCCGAGAGACCGAGGAGGTACGGGTCCGCCAGGGGATTGCGGACCAGGGCCTGGAGCGCGGCGCCGGACACCGCGAGGACGCCGCCCACCACGAAGCCCAGCGCCACGCGCGGCAACCGGAGCGACCAGACGATGCCTACGGCGACGTCGTCCCCGCGGCGCGCGAGCGCCAGCGCGATCTCGCGCGGGGAGAGTCCCGCGGCGCCGAGCGCGATGCCCGCCGCAGCCGCGACGGCGGCGAGCGCGACGAGCGCGACGAAGAGCGCGCCGGAGGAGATCCTCCCCGCGACGACGCGGTCCTTGCGCCGCCCGCTCGGCGCTGCGAACGCCCCGGGACGCTCCGCCGGAGTCGAGGGTGGCCTCACCGCGGCGCTCCCTTCGCTTGATTCAGCCGCTCCAGGCGCGCTGCCAAATCGGCCGCCGCCGCGGGCATCCGCGGCGAGGGCCGGTCGTAGAGGCTCGCGTCCACCACCAGCACCCGACCCAGCCGCACCGCGCGCAGCACCCGCCACCCGGGCCGGGACGCGAGGTCCGGGGCGCGCGACGTGTCGGGCGCGGGGTAGAGGATGGCGTCCGGGTCGCGCGCGGCGATCGCTTCCAGGCTCACGGTCGCGGACGACGCAACGATGTCGTCGAACACGTTCTCGGCCCCGGCGGCGCGGATCACCTCCGACAGGTAGCTCCCCCGCCCCACCGTCATCGGCGGGCTCGCCCACGCGTCCACGTAGAGCCGGGGCCGGCGACCGGGATGCACGGCCGCCTGGGCCGCGTGGAGCGCCGAGTCGAACGCCGCGACGAAGGAGTCCGCGGTCGCGCGCACGCCGACCAGCGTCCCGATGGCGCGGGCGGCGCGGCGCACGTCGTCGGAGCGGTCGAGCTTCAGGACCGCGGTCGCGATCCCGAGCGCGCCCAGGCGGTCTGCCGCCGCGCGGTCGGCGGCGGAGGCATACAGGAGCACGAGGTCGGGCTTCCGCGCGGCGACGGCCTCGATGTCGGGCCCGATGCCGTTGCCGAGGTCGGGCACGGCGCGCGCGGCCGGCGGCCAGTCGCAGAAATGGGTGCGGCCGACGACCCGGTCCCCGAGGCCGAGGCGAAACAGGAGCTCGGTGAATGCGGGGGCGAGCGAGACGATGCGGCGCGCCGGCGCGGCGAGCGCGACCGGGCGTCCCCAATCGTCGGTGACGGAGAGCGAGGGAGCCGCCGGACGGCCGGTGCACGCCGCCAGCAGCGCAAGCGGAATCCAGGAAGCTCGAGCCACCACCCCTCCCGCGAGGGCTTCAGGTGGAGCGCGAACGGCGAGGTCTCCTGGCTCCGGGCCCATCCGCTCGCCTTCCCGGCCGTAGCCAGTGGCATGAGAGCGGACGGTGGGATGACTCCCTACCCGTTACAGTGGCGGGGCCGCGCCGGGCTCACACCGGCTTCCGAGATCCCCGTTCGCGAACGTCAGTTGTCCTGCGACGCAATCTGCGCAGCCGGCTCAGTGCCGCGCAAGCCGCCCGGCGAGGCGCGCCTTGAGCGACGCACGCTTCGCCTGGTACTCCGCCCACTCGGCCGAAGGCGTGTCGGCCTCGCGCCCGGTGTACCGCTCGTCGAGCGCGACGATCTGCCGGAGCAGCGCGTCGCCGTCCGGTTCGGGCTCGGCGACACTCGCGCCGACGCGGCGTCGCTGCGCGGCGAGGAACCCGCCGGCCCCCAGGAGCACGGCCGAGAGCACCACCGCCAGCCACCCGAGATTGCGAGACGTCGTGCCGCCGAAGGTGATCTCCGCGGTCTCGCCCACCGGGATGTTCGCGGCGGAGAAGCGGCGGAACCGCCGGCCCTGGATGGTCAGCGGATTCGCGGCCGCCAGCTCCGCGCCCGTCGCCGACGCGCTGCTGTCCTCGACGAGCAGCTCGAGCCGCTGGGTCGGCTGGTCGAGGGGGACGCGCAGCGTCTTGAGGTCGCGCGGCACCACGTACGTGACCACCACCTGCTTCAGCCCCGGCGGGAAGGGCGCGCTCACCAGGATGGAGTCGCCCGCCTGCACCACCGAGCTGTTCGGAATCTCGCCCTCGCCGACGCGGAACTCCCCGATTCCGCGCGGCAGCTTCATGTGCCAGGTCGGCGTCGTGGAATCGCGCGGCACGCGCGTCGTCTCGCCCGGGTTGCCCACCTGCACGATGTCGAGCACGTCGCGCGAGCCGTCGCCTCCCGGGGCCGAGATCACGAGGTGCCGAACCGCCACGTCCAGCGGAGCGCCCGCGGTCGCCGTGTCGTAGACGGCGAGGCGGATCGTATCCGCGCCTGCGTGGTCCTTCACGGAGAACGGCTCGGAGAAATACCCGATGCCGGCGTAGCGGGTCGAGACGACGTACATCGAGCCCGTGTCCGGCCTCGCTATGCGGAACCGGAAGGCGCCGCGCGCGTCCGCGCGCAGCGAGTCGAGCGGGCCCTGCTCCCGCATCGCGATCCGGTGCGCCACGACCACCGCACCGGCCAGGGCCGTGGTGTTCGCGCCGCGGACCCGCACCGCGTGGCCGCTGAGGACCAGCGGCGCGGCCGGGCCCTGCGCGAGGAGCGGGACAGCGAGCGCGGCCAGGGCCAGCACCGCGCCGCCCAGTCCGCTACGGCATGAACTTGCCAAAGTCTTCCGGATCCAGGTTCTGCAGGTAGGTCTTGAGCGATTCCTTGTCGAGCGGTCCCTGGTCGGGCGGCGCATCGACGCTGCTGACCGACGACGTGTCGAGCAGGTCCGCGTTGCTGAAGATCGGCGCCTTGAGGCGCAGGGCGATGGCGATGCCGTCGGACGGGCGGGCGTCCACCTGCACGACGTCGCCGTTCCGGTAGATGTGCAGCTCGGCGTAGTAGGTGTTCTCCTTGACCCCGGTGATCAGCACCCGGCGCAGCTCGCCGCCGAGCCCGACGATCACCTGCTTCAGGAGGTCGTGCGTCAGCGGGCGGGAGAACTTGACTCCGGCCAGCTCCATCGCGATGGCGCTGGCCTCGCTCGGCCCGATCCAGATCGGCAGGACACGCGGGCCGTCCTTCTCCTGCAGGACCACCACCGGCGCGTTGGTGTTCCGGTCGAGGCCGAGGTGCGCGACCCTGACCTCGATCAGTCCACCTCCGGCAGCGTCAGGTGCCAAGATCCCACGACGCCAGGTAGCGGCGTTGCTCCGCGGTCAGCGTGTCGATGGCGAGCCCCATCCCCGCGAGCTTGAGGCGCGCGATCTCCTTGTCGATCTCCGCGGGCACGCGATGCACGTCCTTCGACAGCTCCTTGACGTGCTTCACCAGATACTCGGCGCCCAGCGCCTGATTCGCGAACGACATGTCCATCACGCTCGCCGGGTGGCCCTCGGCCGCCGCGAGGTTGATGAGCCGTCCCTCGGCGAGGATGAAGACGCGCTTCCCGTCGAGCATCCACTCGTCCACGAACGGCCGCGCCTCGCGCGGCCCCTTGGCCGCCTTCTTCAGCGACTCGAGGTCGATCTCGACGTTGAAGTGGCCGCTGTTGGCCACGATCGCGCCGTCCTTCATCCGGCGCATGTGCTCGACGCGGACGACGTTGACGTCGCCGGTGAGGGTGATGAAGAGGTCGCCCCGCGGCGCGGCGTCGGCCATCGGCATCACCTCGAAGCCGTCCATCGTGGCCTCGATCGCCTTGACCGGGTCCACCTCCGTCACGATGACCTTGGAACCCGCGCCCCGCAGCCGCGACGCGACCCCGCGCCCGCACCACCCGTAGCCCGCCACCACCGCCGTGGAGCCGGCCAGCAGGATGTTGGTCGCGCGCACCACGCCGTCCACCGTGGACTGGCCGGTGCCGTAGCGGTTGTCGAACAGGTGCTTGGTGTCCGAATCGTTGACCGCGATGACCGGGAACTGGAGCACGCCGTCCTTGGCCATCGCCTTGAGCCGGATGACGCCGGTGGTGGTCTCCTCGGTGGACCCGAGGACCCCTTTGAGCAGGGCAGCGCGCTCGTCCTTCGAGAGGGACTCCACCCACTTGCGCACCGGCGGCGCGAGATCGTCCAGCCGCTTCAGGGCGATCATGTGCAGCGAGCCCACGAGGTCGGCGCCGTCGTCCATCGTGACGTCGGGCCGGTGCGCGAGCGCGGCACGGATGTGCTCGTAATAGGTCGCGTGGTCCTCGCCCTTGATCGCGAACACGGCGATGCCGTGGTCGCGCACCAGGTAGGCCGCGGCCTCATCCTGGGTCGAGAGCGGGTTCGAGGCGCACAGCGCCACGTCGGCGCCGCCCGCCTTGAGGGTGAGCACGAGGTTGGCGGTCTCGGTCGTCACGTGCAGGCAGGCGCTGAGGCGGTGGCCCTTGAGCGGCCGCTCCTTCGCGAAGCGCTCGCGGATCAGGCGCAGCACCGGCATCGAGCGCTCCGCCCATTCGACCCGCCGGCGGCCCTCGTCTGCGAGGGAGAGGTCCTTCACGTCGTGCGCCGTCTTCTTCGTCGCGACGGTCACCGGGCCCTCCCCGCCTGCGCCGCGCCCGCCAGGCGCTTCGCCGTCTCGGCCAGCTCGGCCGCGCGGTCAGTGCGCTCCCAGTTGAACAGGTCCACCTCGACGCCGTCCACCGTCGCGCGCTCCGGCTTGCGGCCGAAGTGCCCGTACGCCGCCGTCGCCTTGAAGATCGGCTTTCGCAGGTCCAGCGCTTCGATGATCGCGCGCGGCGCGAGGTCGAACTGCTCGCGGACCGCGGCCTCGAGCACGTTGTCGGGCACCGTCCCGGTCCCGAACGTATCCACCAGCAGCGAGACCGGCTGGACGACGCCGATCGCGTAGGCGATCTGGACTTCGCAGCGCCGCGCCAGCCCCGCCGCCACGACGTTCTTCGCCACCCAGCGCGCCGCGTACGCGCCCGAGCGGTCCACCTTCGACGGGTCCTTCCCGCTGAAGGCGCCGCCGCCGTGTCGCGCGAAGCCGCCGTAGGTGTCCACGATGATCTTGCGGCCGGTGAGGCCGGCGTCGCCTTGCGGCCCGCCGACCACGAACCGGCCGGTGGGGTTGATCAGGTAGCGCGGCTCGCCGTCCGTTACCCACTTGCGGATCACGGGCGTGATGACGTGCTGGATGATCTCGGCGTGGAGCTCGTCGTTGTCGATGGTCGGCGCGTGCTGGGCGGACACCACGACGGTATGGACCCGGCGGGGGCGGTCGCCCTCGTACTCCACCGTGACCTGCGACTTCCCGTCGGGCCGGAGCCAGGGCAGCGTCCCCGCCTTGCGCACCTCGGCGAGGCGGCGGGTGAGGCCGTGCGCCAGCATGATGGGGAGCGGCATCAGCTCCGGCGTCTCGTCGGTCGCGAAGCCGAACATCATCCCCTGGTCGCCCGCGCCGCCGGTGTCCACGCCCACCTTGATGTCCGGCGACTGGCGGTCGATCGTGGTCAGCACCGCGCAGGTTTCCGCGTCGTAGCCCATGGAGCAGTCGGTGTACCCGATCGCCTCGACCGTGCCGCGCACGACGTCCGGCACGTGCACGTAGGTCGTAGTGGTGATCTCGCCCCCCACCAGCGCCATCCCGGTGGTGACGAAGGTCTCGCAGGCCACTCGCGCCGCAGGATCGCGCGAGAGGATCGCGTCGAGCACCGCGTCAGAGATCTGGTCGGCGATCTTGTCGGGATGCCCCTCCGTGACCGACTCGGAGGTGAAGAGCCAGCGGCGTGACGCGCTCATGTCGTTCTCATCTTTGTCTTTGGGTCGTTAGTGGCGGAAGCTAGCCCTGCGTGCACGGGCTGGCAACGGGGACGACGGGTCGAGCAGCCGCAGATCCACGACACTTCCGACCGACCGCCGGACGAAGGCGGAGATCTCGTCGGTCGTGGGCAGCTCGAGCGCCGCCTCCGCGCACGTCGCGGCATCCTTGGCGCTGATCTGGCGGATCATCCACTTGACCAGCGGGAGGCTGGGCGAGGCGACGGAGAAGACGCGGTAACCCAGCCCGACCAGGAGGTAGATGGACACCGGGTCGGCCGCCATCTCGCCGCACACCGACACTTCGCGCCGGGCCGCGCGCGCGGCGCGGGCCACCGCCCGCAGCAATCGGAGCAGCGCGGGATGGTGCGCGTTGAAGCGCTCGGAGAGCCGCGCATTCCCACGGTCCACCGCAAGCGTGTACTGCACCAGGTCGTTGGTGCCCACCGAGAGGAAGTCCGACACCTCCGCCAGCCGGTCCGCCACGATGGCGGCCGCGGGTGTCTCCACCATCACGCCGACCGGCACCGTGGCCGCGGCCTCGATGCCCTTCTTGCGCAGCGCGTGCGCCTCCTCCTCGACCAGCTCCCGGGTGCGCAGCACCTCGTCCACCCGGGTCACCAGCGGGATCATCAGGCGCAGCTTCGCGTGCGCCGCCGCGCGCAGGATCGCGCGGATCTGCGGCCGGAAGATCTCCGGCTGGTCGAGGCACACGCGGATCGCGCGCCACCCCAGCATCGGGTTCCCCTCCGCGATCCGCTTGAACGGTGCCGGGAACTTGTCGCCGCCCAGGTCGAAGGTGCGCACCACGACCGGGTGCGGGGCGAAGGCCTGGCCGATGCGACGATACAGCTCGGCCTGCTCGTCCTCCGTCGGCATCTGGCCGCGGCCCACCACCAGGAACTCGGTCCGGAGCAGCCCCACCCCCTCGGCCCGATGGCGCAGCGCGAGCTCCATCTCCTCGGGCAGGTCGAGGTTCGCCCGCACCGCAAGCGTGGCCCCGTCGCTCGTCTGCGCGGGCAGCTCGGAGCCCGCCTCCAGGTCGCTCTCCAGCTCCCGCCGCTGCTTGTCGCGGCGGCGCGCCGCCTCGATGACCTGGGGCGACGGCTCCACCTGCAGGGTGCCGGCCCACCCGTCCAGCACCACCGTCTCGCCGTTGGTCACGCGCTCCAGGACGTCCGGCAGCGCCATCACCGCGGGGATGCCGATGGAGTGCGCGAGGATCGCAGCGTGGGAGGTGCGGGTCCCTTCCTGGCAGGCGATGGCGAGCACCGCCTCGCGGTCCAGCTGGACCGTCAGCGCGGGCGTCAGGTCGCGCGCCACGAGGATCACGGGCGCGTCGCGCTTGGCGTTCTCGAGCGTCGGCTCCTCGACCCCCAGCAGGCGCGTCAGCACCAGGATCTCGACGTCGGTGAGGTCCGCGAGCCGCTCCCGCAGCATCGCACTCCCGGTCGTGGTCCACAGCCCGCGCCACTCCAGCATCTTCAGCTGGAAGGCGCGCTCGGCGGCGAAGTGGTTCTCGCGGATCAGGCGCGCCACGCCGGCCAGGAGGTCCTTGTCCTCCAGGATCATCAGCTGCGCGTCGAAGATGCGCGCCTCCTCTTCGCCGGCGCGCTCGGCCGCCTTGGCGCGGGACCGCGCAATCCGCTCCCGCGCGTACGCCACCGCCTCCATCAGGCGCGCCACTTCCGCCTCGATGCCGCCGGGGGTGATCGGATGGTCCGGCACGACGGGCGCCTCCCAGCGCACGACGAGTGCCGGCCCCACCGCCACGCCGGGCGACACCGCGACCCCCTTGATGATCCGGTGCGGCATTCAGTCCTCCCCGAAGCCTGCGGCCACCAGCGCCAGGAGCGCGGCCACCGCCGCCTCGGCGTCGTCGCCGTCCGCCTTGATGAGCAGCGAGCTCCCGCACTCCGCCGCCAGCATCATCATCCCCATGATGCTCTTGCCGTTGACCTCCAGCCCGTCCTTCGTGACCATGATGTTGGCCTGGAACCTGTTGGCGACCTTCACGAACTCCGCCGCGGGCCGCGCGTGCAGCCCGAGCGAATTGACGATCGGCGCCAGGCGCTCGACTACCACAGGACCCCCACCGCCAGCACCACGGCCAGCACGCCCCCCGCCACCACCATCCCGGTCGCGCGCGGCTGGATCGCCCGCACCGCGCCGGCGAAGAGCAGCGCCGCCGCCGCGCCTGCCAGCGTCTCCCAGCGCCGGTACACCGGAATCCACGCCAGCACCGAGACCAGCGCGCCTCCGACGACGAACGCCGCGATCGGCGCGACGATCTCCAGGGCACGCTGCAGGCCCGGTGCGGCGAGCGCCCCCGCCACGCTTGTGCCCGAGCGGAACCCCGCCTTGAGTCCCCACACGCGCAGCCAGACGTGCATCGCGTTGTACAACACGAGAAAAGCCACCACGGCCCAGAGACCGGCCGAGAGCGCCACCAGGACCAGCCCGATCGCGGCGCACGCCGGCAGCCATCCGGCCCAGATCAGCCGGTCGCCGAGCGAGCCGAGCGGGCCCACCAGCGCCGAGCGCAAGCGCTCGATCTTCTCCGGCGGGACGCCGTCCAGCTCCGCACGCACCGCCGCCCCAACGGCCAGCGAGGCGAAGTACGGATGCGCGTTGAAGAAGCGCGACTGCCGGGCCACCGCCCTGCGGAACGCCGACCCGTCGCCGTCCCGCCGCAGGCCCCGCAGCATCGGCTCCGCGGCGAACCCGAAGCCGATGCCGAGCATGCGCTCGTAGGTGAACGCGGCCTGGATCGTGAAGAGGCGCGCCACGGCCAAGCGGAATCCCGGGATCGCAGAGCGCGCTACCACGCGAGCGCCCCCAGCACCGCCATCCCCGCCACGGCGCCGGCCGTGAGCCACCGCCGGGACGGGCGCTGCCCGTACAGGCGCCAGGAGCTCCAGGCGGCGACGCCGAGCGCCGTGCCGATGACCGCGATGTCCGCGAGCGGCCGCGGCGCCCGCCACCCCGCCTCGACCGCGCGTGCCACGCGCTCGCCCACCAGGAAGGTGAACGCCGTGAGCAGAACAGCGCGCACCGCGTCGCGCGCCATCCCGCCGAGCTGCAGCGCCACCAGGGCGCGCGGGTCGCCCGCCTCGACTGTCGCCTCCCGTCGCCGCATCTGCGCCCCGGTCATGCGCCGCGCCAGGTGCATCATCAGCCCTCCGAGCCACGCCGCCACCAGCGCCACCACCATGACGCCCACCATCCACGTGCCGTCCCATCCGCCCCGCAGGGCAGCCAGCGCGCCGGCCGCGCAGGCCGCCGGGCCCCAGTCGGGGTAGCGCGCCGCCCCGATCGGCAGCGTCTCGAAGGCGAACAGCTCGAGGAGCGCGCCGATCGTCAGGCCCGCCAGCGGGCGTCCGGCGACCGCGCCGCCGAGGAAGCCGGCCACCAGCGGGCGCGAAAGCATCGCCTGCGGCACGCTGACCAGATCGAGCCCGACGACGGCGCCGACCGCGAGGAGAGCGACGAGGGACGGGGCGCTCACACGAGCTCCGCGATCGGGACGGGCTTGGCGGTCGGGACGTCCTGCGCCGTGACCTCCACCCCCTCGGCGGCGAGCGCCCGGAGCTTCGTGGCCTCCTCCGGCGTCAGGAAGACGTAGCGGAGGCGCTCGGTGCGGCCCTCGCGCGCATGGATGCCGCCGAGGTTGACGCAGCGCCGGCCCGGCATCGCCCGGGCCAGCGACACCATCGTGTCCACGTCCCCGGTGAGCACGATCCCCCTGCGGCCGTCCCCCTCCCACTCCGGGAGCCGTGCGGCCGCCTCCGCCACGGTCGCGAAGACGAGTTCGATGGACGGCGGCACGCCCATCCGGCAGATCTCCTGTTCCCAGTCGCTGGCGCGCACCTCGTCGTTCACCAGGACGATGAAGCCGATCCCGAGGCGCTGGCCCCAGCCGACGACGACCTGGCCGTGGATCAGCCGGTCGTCGATCCGGTAGAGCACGATCACCGCGCGACGATCCCCACGCTGACGCGGCCCGTCTGCACCATACGCTCGGCCGCTGCCTCGAGCGGCAACTCCCGGTGGAAAACGAAATCCAGCAGCATCGCCAGGTTGACACCGGTGACGACGCGGAGTTCCGGCCGCCCGCGCGCCAGCGCGGCGGCCGTGTGCGCGCACGAGCCGCCCGGCATGTCCGCGAAGATGAGCGCGGGTCGCCCCCCCACCGCCTCGTCGATCCGCTTCATCAGCGCCTTCAGGTCGGATCCCCGGTTGGATACGGCGACCAGACCGGTCTCGTCGCCGGCGATCGCGCGGACCGCCGCGAGCAGCGCCTCGGCCAGCTCGGTGTGCGCGACGATCACGCCGCTCAGCTTCTCACTCATAGTCCTCTTCGAGGTACTCGCGGATCAGCCGCCGCTCCCGCATCCGCCCGATCAGCCGCTCGTTGAACTCCCGGGCGGAGTCCACGCCGCTGTACTTGAGGAGATGCCGCATGGCCACGATCTCGGCGATCACGGTGATGTTCTTGCCGGGGTTCAGCGGCACCACGACGCGCGGCAGCTTCACTTCGAGGATGTCCGTCTCCTCGCCGTCGATCCCGGTGCGGTCGTACGGCGCCGCGCTGTCCCAGTCCTCCAGTTGGACGACCACCTCGATGCGCTTCTGCTGACGCACCGCGCGGATGCCGAACAACGCCGCAACGTCAATCAGGCCGATGCCGCGAATCTCCATGAAGTGATGCTGGTGCTCGTGCCCGCGCCCGATCAGGACGTCGTGGCCGAGCCGGCGCACCAGCACGACGTCGTCGGCGACGACGCGGTGGCCCCGCTCCACCAGGTCGAGCACGCACTCGCTCTTGCCGATCCCCGACCGCCCCACGAACAGGAGTCCCACGCCGTACACGTCCGCGAGCGAGCCGTGGATCGCCGTCTGCGTGGCGAACGCCTCCTCGAGGAACGGTTTGAGCCGGTCGTAGAACTCCGACGTCTTGAGGCGGGAACGGAGCACCGCCACGCCATGCTTCTGCCCGAGCTCCACCAGCTCCGGCGGGACCTCGAGCCCCTTGGTCACGAACAGGCACGGCACGCCCAGCTCGAAGAGTCGCTCCAGCGTGCGGCGGCGCTCGGCCCCCTGCAGGGAGATGAGATAGGACACCTCCGTCTCGCCGAGCACGTGGACGCGATCAGGGGCGAACCGCGCCGTGTACCCTGCCAGGACGAGCCCGGGACTCGAAACTTCGGACGACGGGATGGCGCGCTCCAATCCCGCGTCGCCGGTCAGCGGCTCCAGCTGGAGCGCCTCGGCGCGCTGCTCCAGCAGGTCGCGCAGGCGGATCGTAGCTACCTCCCGGCGCGGCCCGCGCGGCGCGGGCTCGGGGCGGCCTTGTCGAGCTGCCTGCGGACTTTCGACGCCACCCGGTCCAGGGCGGTCCGGTGGTCGGCCGCCTCACTGCTCGCGACGTACAACACGCCGCGCGCCGCGGTGAGCCGCAGCTCGGCCAGGGCCCGCTGGTGCTCCGTGTCGAACGTGATGTTCGCGGCCGTGGGCCGGTGCGCGAACCGGGCCAGCCGCGTCACCACCTGCTCCGCCCGCAGGCGCAGCGCCTCCGGGACCTCGCCGTGGCGCGCCGTGATGATGATGTCCATGCGTTCGACTCCTAGCGCCTTCGCCCGGAGGCGACGGCGGCTTCGAGATGAGCTTCGGTGTCCGCGGCGGCCTTCTCCCAGCTCAACGATCGGGCGAAGGTGCGCGCGCCGGCCGAGAGACGCTCACGCAGCGCGGCGTCGGTCGCCAGCGCCAGCAGCGCAGCCTGCAGCGCCGCGACGTCGCCGTGCGGGACCAGGACGCCGGTCTCGCCGTCCCGCACCGACTCCCGCAGGCCGGGACTGTTCGAGGCCACCGCGGGCGTCCCGCACCCGGCAGCCTCGAGGTTGGTGATCCCCCACCCTTCCTTCGGCGACGGGAAGACGACGGCCCACGCGCGCCGGTACAGCTCCAGCTTCCGCTCTTCGCTCACGTAGCCGAGGAACGTGACCGCCCCGCCGCCGACGGCCGCCGCCACCCGCTCGAGGCGCGCGCGGTCGGACCCGTCCCCGGCGATCCGCAGCTCCACCGGGTGACCTGCCCGGGCCAGCGCGCCGGCCGCGGCGATGGCGGTCTCCACCGCCTTATAACGCTTGAGCCGCCCGACGTACAGGAACATCGGACGCGGCGAGCGCGCGACTCGGGCGTCGGGAGCGTAGTGCTCCGCGTCCACGCCGGGGTAGATGACGCGGATCCGCTCCTCGGCGAAGCCCCGCGCCACCAGGTCGTCGCTCGTGCTCCGGCTGATGGCGTGGACCGGGAGGCCCCGGTAGACCCGCGGCATCGGCTGCTCCGCCGCCCAGACCGCCAGCGCCATCGGCCACGACACCTCCCGGAACGCCGTCGTGCCGAAGAGGTGCGGCACGAGGAGCACGAACGGCCCGCCCCACACCAGCGGGAGGTAGAGCGGGAGCTTGTTCACGTCCTCCACCACCACGTCGGGACGCAGCCGCCGCGCGAGGCGCATGAACGCGCGCCGACCGCTCAGCGCGAACGCGTACGCGCCGGCGGCGCGGCGGACCGTGATCCCGTCGAGTGCTTCCGACGCCTCGCACCCCGGCCAGCCGCTGGCCAGGAGGTGCACTTCGTGGCCGCGCGCAGCGAGGCGGCCGAAGATCTCGTGCAGGTGCACTTCGGCGCCGCCGGCCTCCGGGTGCCGCCGGTCGCGCCAGTTCACGACGAGGATCTTCACAGGCGGCCCTGGTCGTGCGCGATCCGGTCGAGGATGCCGTTGACGAAGGCCGGGGACTTCGAGCCGCCGAACCAGTGGGCGAGACGCACCGCCTCGTCGATGACGACCCTGGGCGGCGTCGCCCCGCTCTCCAGCTCGCACGCCGCCAGCCGCAGGAGATTGCGGTCCACCACTGCCAGCCGCTCCAGCCGCCATCGGTCGGCGGCGCGCTCCAGCTCGGCGTCGAGGTGCGCGCAGCCGCGCACCGTCGCCTCGGCAAGGCTCAGGGCGCGCTCCTGCACGGCAGGGCTGCCCGACAGGAGCGGCAGCACGCGGCCCCACGCCGCGCGCGGATCGCCCGCCCTGTCCGCCGTCTGGTCCCAGGCGTAGAGCAGCTGGAGCGCGAGGGCGCGGGCCCGCGTCTCAGCGCGGATGGCCACCGCGCGCCCCCAGCGTCGCGGCGGCGTCCAGGGCCGCCGCCACGGCGTCGTACCCCTTGTTCCCTTCCGCACCGCCGGAGCGGGCCAGCGCCTGCTCCTCCGTATCGCAGGTCAGCACCCCGAAGCCCACCGGCACGCCGTACTCGACGGCCACCGCCATCAGTCCGCGCGAGGACTCGCCCGCGATGATCTCGTAGTGCAGCGTCTCACCGCGGATCACCGCGCCCAGCGCCGCGATCGCCTCGTAGCGCCCCGTCGCCACGAGCCCGCGCGCCACCACCGGCAGCTCCCACGCGCCCGCCACCCAGCACACGTCCACGCGGCCCGCGCTCACGCGCCGCTCGGCGAGACACCGCTCCGCCCCGGCCAGCAGCCGCCGCGTGACGTCCTCGTTGAACCGGCTGACGACGATGCCGATCCGCGAGGCGGCGCGCCGGGCCTTGCCGACCGCGGGCATCAGTGGGCGAACAGGTGGCCGAGCTTGTCGCGCTTGACGTCGAGGTAGCCGGCGTTCTCGTCGGTCCTCGGCGGGATGATCGGCACGCGCTCCGCGATGGTGAGGCCGTAGCCCTCGATCCCCACCAGCTTCATCGGGTTGTTGGTCAGGATGCGGATCGTCTTCACGCCGAGGTCCAGCAGGATCTGGGCGCCGATCCCGTAGTTGCGCAGGTCGGGGAGGAAGCCGAGCTGCTGGTTGGCCTCCACCGTGTCGTGCCCGGCGTCCTGCAGCTCGTACGCCTTGAGCTTGTTGAGCAAGCCGATGCCGCGGCCCTCCTGGTCGAGGTAGACCACGGCGCCGCGCCCTTCCTGGGCGATCATGCGCATCGCGGTCATGAGCTGCCAGCCGCAGTCACAGCGCGAGGAGCCGAACACGTCCCCGGTCAGGCACTTGGAGTGGATGCGCACCAGGACGTCACCGGCCGACGCGACGTCGCCGTACACCAGCGCCACGTGCTCCGCGTCGTCCACGTCGTTGCCGTAGCCGATGATGCGGAACTCCCCGAACGGGGTCGGCAGGCGCGCCTCCGCCACACGGTGCACCAGCCGCTCGTGCTGCAGGCGATGAGCGACGATCTGCGCCACCGTGATGAAGGTGATCCCCTGCTCGGCGGCGAAGCGCTCCAGCTCCGGGCGGCGCGCCATGGTGCCGTCGGGGTTCAGGACCTCGCAGATCACGCCGGCGGGAAACAGCCCCGCCAGGCGCGCCAGGTCCACGCTCGCCTCGGTCTGGCCGACCCGCTGCAGCACCCCCCCGGGGCGCGACCGGAGCGGGAAGACGTGTCCGGGCCGCCGCAGGTCGGACGCGGTCACCACCGGATCGATCGCGACGCGGATGGTCGTGGCCCGGTCGGCAGCGCTGATGCCCGTGGTCACGCCGAACCGGGCGGCGGCGTCCACGCTCACCGTGAAGGCGGTCTCGTGCGCCTCGGTGTTGTGCTCGACCATCTGCGGGAGCCCCAGCGCCTCGCACCGCTCGGGCGTCAGCGTGAGACAGATCAGCCCGCGGCCGTGCACGAGCATGAAGTTGATCGTCTCCGGCGTGACCTTCTCCGCCGCCGCGATCAGGTCGCCCTCGTTCTCCCGGGCCTCGTCGTCCGCGACCAGCACGAGCTTCCCCGCCCGCACGTCGGCGATGGCCTGTTCGACCGTGCCAAACGGCATCTACGCCTCCGTTCCCGGTCGGCCGCTGTATGGCGCCAGGAGGTGCTGCACGAACTTCCCGATCAGATCCGCCTCTAAATGTACGCGCGTGCCCACCCTCGCTCTACCCAGGGTCGTGACCTCGAGGGTGTGCGGAATGACGGAAATCTGCACCACGCCGCGCCGCGGGATGTCGTTGACGGTCATGCTGATGCCGTCCACGGCGATGGAGCCGTGCAGCACCGACAGCTCGGCCACGAGCTTCGGCACCCGGATGTCCAGCAGCACCGAATCGGCGAGCTCCCGGCGCCGCACGACCGTCCCGACCCCGTCCACGTGGCCCGCGACGAGGTGCCCGCCGAGCAAATCCCCGAGCTTCAGCGAGCGCTCCAGGTTCACGGGGCGGCCGGCGCGGTAGGCGCCGAAGGTCGTCCGGCTCCGCGTCATCGTGACCGCTTCGACCGTGAAGGTCCCCTTCCCCGTCTTCACCACCGTCAGGCAGGTCCCGTCCACTGCGATGCTCTCGCCGATGGTCGGGCGGCGGCGGTAGGGGTGTGCGATCGTGACCTCGAGCCCGCGGGCCGTGCGGCGCACGCGCCGCACCGTGCCCATCGCCGTGACGATGCCCGTGAACATCAGGGCCGGTCCATCACGAGGAGACTGTCGTTCCCCAGGGTGCGGCGGTCGACCGTGCGCCACCGCCGCACGGCCGCGATGGCCGTTCCCGGAACGCCGGCGAAGGCGGGGACGCCGTCGCCGCCGAGCAGGATCGGCGCCGAGATGAGATAGATGCGGTCCACCAGCCCCTCCTTGAGCAACCGGCCCGCCAGCACACCCCCGCCCTCGATGAGCACGCTCTCGACGCCGCGGCGGCCGAGCTCGTCGAGCGCCGCTCCGAGTCCGTCCGCCACCGCGACCTCAACTCCGGCGGCCTCGAGCGCCGCTCGAATTGCGTCTGGCGCCTCGCCGCCAAGGACGATCAGCGTCGGGACGTCGCGCGCCGTCCGCACCACCTGGCTCGTGTGCGGCACTTCGCCGCGGCGGTCGAGCACCACGCGGAGCGGCGGCAGAGCGGGCGTCACCGGGCCCCGGACGGTCAGGCTGGGATCGTCGGCGGTCGCGGTGCCCGCGCCCACCGCGATCGCGTCGAAGCCCGCGCGCAGCCAGTGCGCGTACTCCCGCGCCGCGGACCCCGAAACCCACTGCGAGCGGCCGGTGCGGTCGGCGATCCGCGCGTCGAGCGAGACCGCGAGCTTCAGCGCCACGAACGGCCGCTTCTTCCCAGCGAACCGGTGGAAGAAGAGGGCGTTCTGCGCCTGCACGTCCTCCTCGAGCACGCCGGGCGCCACGCGCACTCCCGCACGGCGCAGCACCCCGGCGCCGCCGCGCGCCTTCGGGTCCACGTCGTGCGCGCCGAAGACCACGCGCCGGATCCCGGCCGCGACGATGGCGTCGGTGCACGGCGGCGTCTTCCCGTAGTGCGCGCAGGGCTCGAGGCTCACCACCAGGTCCGCCCCGCGCGCGCGGGTCCCCGCCGCCTCGAGCGCCGCCACTTCGCCGTGCCGCCCGCCGAACTCGGCGTGGAACCCCTCGCCCACCACCACGCCGTCCTTGACGACGAGCGCCCCGACGAGCGGGTTCCGCCCGACGCGGCCCCAGCCACCCCACGCGAGCGCGATCGCGCGCCGCATCGCCTCCGAGTCGTCCACGGCTACGACGCCGGCTCCCACCGCACCCGGCCTTGCCCCCGCTCCACCACGCCGATCTCCCACGTCTCGACTCCGGCCGCGCGCGCGGTCGCGCGCACCGCGCCCGCGTCACCCGAGGGGCAGACGCCGATCAGTCCCACGCCGAGGTTGAAGACTGCGCGCATCTCCTCGTCCCCCACCGACCCGCCCTCCTGCACCACGCGGAACGGGGCCGGAACGGGCCACGACCCGCCCCGGACCACCGCATCCGTCGTGTCGGGCAAAACCCGGACCAGATTGCCGGGGATCCCTCCCCCGGTGATGTGGGCGAGGGCGTGGAAGCGTTGGCGGACCGGCCAGACCGCGGCGAAGTAGCTCCGGTGCACCGCCAGCAGCACCTCGCCCACCGTAGCCCCCCCCCCGGCCTCGGGGAACCGGTCGTCGAGGCCCAGCTCCATGTCGCCGAACAGCACCCGGCGCAGCAGCGAGTAGCCGTTGGTGTGGAAGCCGCTGGAGGCGTAGCCGACCAGCACGTCGCCCGAGCGGACGCGGTCGCCGTGCAGCGCTTCGTCCTCCGCCACAACGCCGAGGATCGTGCCCGCGAGGTCGAACTCCCCCGGCCGGTACACGTCGGGCATCTCGGCCGTCTCGCCACCCATCAGCGGCATGTCGTGGGCGCGGCACGCGCGTGCCACCCCGCTCACCACCTCCGCGGCGACGGTGGGGTCGAGCCGGCCCGATGCGAAGTAGTCGAGGAACCCGATCGGGCGCGCCGCGTGGACCAGGATGTCGTTGACGCAGTGGTTGACGAGGTCCTCGCCGACGGTGTCGTGGCGGCGGGCGCGGATCGCCACCAGCAGCTTGGTGCCCACGCCATCGGTCGAGGCGACGAGGAGCGGCTTCGGCACATCCGCGGGGATGCGCACCAGGCCGCCGAACGCCCCCACCGCCCCCGCCGACGCCGCGGTCCGGGTGCCGCGCACGAACTCGGCGATCTGCGTCTTGGCCGCCTCCGCGGCGGCCAGGTCCACCCCGGCGCGCCGATAGCGGTCAGCGCCGGTCGGCATCGCCCGGTTCCAGCTCGAAATGCACCAGGTCCCGGTGCGCCCGGACGCGGGCCGTGACGTCGGCCAGCGTGATCTCCTCGAACCGGCCAATGGAGAACCGCTCCACCGCGAAGGAGCCCATCGTCGAGCCGTAGACCATCGCGACCCGGAGGTTGGCGTCGGAGAGGTCCCCGGTCCGCGCCAGGTGCGCCATGAAGCCACCCGCGAACGCGTCGCCCGCGCCGGTCGGGTCGAAGACGTCGTCCAGCGGGAAGGCCGGGACGTAGAAGATGCGGTCCCGCTCCACCAGCACCGCGCCGTGCTCCCCCTTCTTCACCACCACGAACTTCGGCCCGCGCTCCAGGACCCACCGCGCCGCCCGGTGGATGTGCCAGTCCCCCGACAGCTCGCGCACCTCGGAGTCGTTGACCAGCAGCACGTCCACCTGCTCCAAGAGCTTCAGCAGCGCGGTGCGCTTCCCTTGGATCCAGTAGTTCATCGTGTCGCAGGCGACCAGCTTCGGCTGGTGCACCTGCTCGAGCACTTGGAGCTGCAGCTCCGGGTCGATGTTGCCGAGGAAGACGAAGCCCGCGTCCCGAAACGGCTCCGGGATCTCGGGCTTGAAGTTGGCGAACACCCCGAGGCGCGTCTCGAGCGTCTCGCGGGTCTGCAGGTCGAACCCGTACTTCCCCGCCCAGCGGAAGCTCTCGCCGTCGGCGATCGTGACGCCGCGGAGATCCAGCCCCCGCCGCGCGACCCGCCGCAGCTCCTCCATCGGGTAGTCGCGCCCGACGACGCCGACCACCTGCACGGGATGGAGCAGCGCGCCGGCCGCCGCGAAGTACACCGCCGAGCCGCCGAGGGCGCTCTCCGTTCTGCCGAACGGCGTCTCGACCGAATCGAGCGCGATGCTGCCCACCACCAGGAGACTCATCGTGTCACCCCGCTACATCCGGTCCGGCGCCGACAGCCCCAGCAGCGCCAGCGCGTTGGCCAGCACGATCCGCGTGGCGCGCGCCAGCGCCAGCCGCGCCCACTCCACCTCGGAGCGCTCCCCGAGCACCCGGCACTTGTGGTACCAGAGGTGCGCCGCCCGCGCGAGCTCCTCCAGGTAGCCGGCGATGCGCTGCGGCTCGAGCGCATCGGCCGCGCGCGAAACCACCTCCGGGAAGCGCGCCAGCAGCTTCAGCAGCTCCGCCTCGCTCGGATCGCTCAGCGCCGCAACGTCCACGCCCTCCGCGGTCACCGACGCGGGGTCCACGCTCCCCACGCGGAAGATCCCCGACATCCGCGCGTGCGCCATCTGGACGTAGAAGACCGGGTTCTCCTCGGTGCGCTTGAGCGCGAGGTCCACGTCGAACTGCAGATGCGAATCCGCCTTCCGCATCAGGAAGAAGTAGCGCACCGCGTCGCGCCCCACCTCGTCCACCAGGTCCCGCACGGTGACGTAGCTGCCGGCGCGCTTGGAGACCTTCATCTCCTCGCCGCCCTTCATCACCGTCACCATCTGGTGGAGCACGTAGTCCGGATAGCCGGCCGGGATGCCGACATCCAGCGCCTGCAGCCCGATCCGCACCCGCGTGACCGTGCTGTGATGGTCGGCCCCCTGCACGTTGATGGCCCGTCCGAAGCCGCGCTCCCACTTCGTGACGTGGTAGGCGACATCCGGCACGAAATACGTGTACTCCCCGCCCTTCTCCGCGCTGCGGCGGATCACCCGGTCCTTGTCGTCGCCGAAGTCCGTCGTCTTGAGCCAGAGCGCGCCGTCCTGCTCGTAGGTGTGCCCCGCGGCCGTCCAGCGGCGGACCGTGTCTTCCACACGGCCATCCGCATACAGCGACGTCTCCAGGAAGTAGACGTCGAAGCCGACTCCGAACGCCTGAAGATCGCGGTCCTGCTCCTTCCGCAGCTCCTGGACGGCGAAGGCGCGCACCGTTTCGAGGTCCGACGCGTCGCGGTCGCCGGGATGCGCGTCGAGATAGCGCTGCGCGATTTCGCGGATGTATTCGCCGTGGTAGCCGCCCTCGGGGATCTCCGCGGGGCGCCCGCCCAGCTCGCGCGAGCGCGCCTGCACGCTCGCCGCGAGCTTCAGGATCTGCGCGCCCGCGTCGTTGTAGTAGAACTCCCGCGTGACCGTCCACCCGGTCCACTCGAGCAGCGAGGCGATGGCGTCGCCGATCGCGGCCTGGCGGCCGTGCCCCACGTGCAGCGGGCCGGTCGGGTTCGCCGAGACGAACTCGACGTTCACCGGCTTCGGCGCGCCCGCGCTCGTCCGCCCGTAGCCCGCGCCGGCCGCGATGATCGTGCGCAGGATGCCGGCGAGCTGATCCGAGGCCAGCCGGAAGTTGATGAACCCCGGACCCGCGATCTCCACCGACGCGACGAGCCCGGGCGGGAGGGCAAGCGCCGCCACGATCTGCTCCGCGATGCGCCGCGGCGACGCCTTGAGGGGCTTGGCGAGGAGCAGCGCCAGGTTGGTGGCCAGATCGCCGTGGCTCTTCTCCCGCGGCGTCTCCAGCTCCACCACGGCGTCGCGCGCCCCCAGCGAGGCAGCCACGCGGGCGAGCTCGGCCCGGATCTCCTCCCGAGCCACCGTCAGTCGGCTTTCGGCTTGGCCTGCGGCGAATCGGGCTTGGGGGGCGCCGGCTTCTCGCCGCCGGTCGTACCCCCTTCTTCCTTCGCTTTCTTCTTATCGTGCTTCGCCTTCTCGCCCGGACGCTTGTAGTCCGTCTCGTAGAATCCCGAGCCCTTGAAGACGATCCCGTGGCCGCCGGAAATCATGCGCTGCGCCGTCGCCCCGCACTTGGGGCACGGCGACCTGGGCGACGACGTGATCCTCTGGACCCGCTCGAAAACGGTGCCGCACTTGGGGCACTTGTAGTCGTACGTGGGCATCCTGCCTAACGACCTAACGCTAAGGGACACAAAAGCTTAGCCTGCACGTGATGAAGTTGTCAAGGAAGTCCCGAACCGCCCCCACCTCTCCACAAGGGCGGCGGTGATTTCTCCGACGGTCGCGCGGGCCCTCACCGCTTCCAGGATCGGCTCCATCAGGGGAGAGCCGGGGGTCGCGGCGGCCTCACCGAGCGCCGCCAGCGCCCGGGTGGTGCGGGCGGCGTCACGCGCGGCCCGGGCGGCCTTGAGCCGCTCGATCTGCTTGGCGCCCAGGGCCGTGTAGTCGGGGGAGCGCGGAGCCTCGACGGGAGACCCGTCGTCGAACCGGTTCACGCCCACCACCACGGCGTCGCCCCGCTCCACCGCCTGCTGGGCGGCCCAGGCCGACTGCGCGATCTCGCGCTGGATGTACCCCGCGGCGATGGCGCTCACCGCCCCGCCCCGCCGCTCCACCTCGGCGATGATCCCGCGGGCTTGGCTCTCCAGCGCGGCGGTGAGCGCCTCCACGTAATACGAGCCGCCGAACGGGTCCACGGTACGTGCGACCCCGGTCTCGTGCGCCAGCACCTGCTGGGTCCGCAGCGCGAGCCGCGCCGAGTCCGCGGTCGGCAGCGCGAGCGCCTCGTCGAAGGCGTTGGTGTGGAGCGACTGCGTACCGCCCAGGACGGCGGCCATCGCCTGCACCGCGACGCGCACCACGTTCACCTGCGGCTGCTGGGCGGTGAGGGTCGAGCCCGCGGTCTGCGCGTGGAACCGGAGAGCACAGCTGTCCTCGTTCGCAGCGAACTCGTCCCGGAGCAGCGTCGCCCAGAGGCGGCGCGCGGCGCGGAACTTAGCGATCTCCTCGAACAGGTCGTTGTGCGCGGCGAAGAAGAAGGAGATGCGCGGCGCCAGGCGGTTCACGTCGAGGCCGGCGCCGGCGGCGTGGCGCAGGTATGCGAGCGCGTCGGCGAAGGTGAACCCCAACTCCTGCGCCGCAGTGGCCCCCTCCTCCCGAATGTGGTAGCCGCTGATCGAGATCGGGTTGAAGTTGAGGCCGCGCTCCAGCACGAAGCGGAACACGTCGGTCACCAGGCGGAGGCTGGCCTCCGGCGGGAAGACGTAGGTGCCGCGCGCGATGTACTCCTTGAGCACGTCGTTCTGGATCGTGCCGCCGAGCTTGTCCGCCGCGACCCCCTGCTCCTCGCCGACCACCAGGTACATTGCCAGGAGGATGGCCGCCGTCGCGTTGATCGTCATGGACGTGGTCACGCGGTCCACGGGGATCCCCTGGAAGACGCGCGCCAGGTCGTCCACCGTGTTGATCGCCACGCCGACCCGGCCCACCTCGCCCGCCGCCAGCGGGTGGTCCGAGTCGTAGCCCATCTGGGTGGGGAGATCGAACGCCGTCGAGAGGCCGGTCTGGCCGGCGGCCAGCAGCTCGCGGAACCGCGCGTTCGTCTCTTCCGCGGTGCCGTAGCCGGCGTACTGGCGCATCGTCCAGAGCCGGCCGCGGTACATGGACGCGTGGATCCCGCGCGTGTAGGGGAACGCGCCGGGCGAGCCCAGCCGGCGATCCAGGTCCGGCGGCAGGTCCTCGGGGCCGTACATCGCCCCGGAGCCGCCGGGGACCTTGGGGTCCGTCACTCGCAGAGTCCCGACACCATCCGCTCGGCTAGCCGCACGTCGTCCTCGCTCCCGATGTAGAGCGCCGAGCGCTGATGCAGCTGCTCGGGCTCGATGTCGAGGACGGGCCGGCACCCGTCCGACGCATAGCCCCCCGCCTGCTCGCAGATCAGGGCCAGCGGCGCGCACTCGTACATCAGCCGCAGCTTGCCGCGCGGCGACTTGGCGTCCGCCGGGTAGCAGAACACGCCGCCCGCGATCAGGTTGCGATGGAAGTCCGCCACCAGCGAGCCGATGTAGCGGGAGTTCTTCGCCTCGTACCCGCCGTCGAGCCCCTTGTACTTCTTGACCAGCGCCTGCACTTCGGGCGCCCACCCGGGGAAGTGGCTCTCGTTCACGCTGTAGTACTTGCCGACCCGCGGCGTCGTGATGTTGGGATGCGACAGGAGGAACTCGCCGATGTTTGGGTCGTACGTGAACCCGTGCACGCCCTGCCCCGTCGTGTACACCATCATCGTGCTGGAGCCGTAGAGGACGTATCCCGACGCGACCTGCGCGCGCCCGCTCTGCAGGCAGTCGGCCAGGGTCCCGGGCGTGCCCTCGGGCGACAGGCGCTTATGGACCGAGAAGATCGTGCCGATGGAGACGTTGACGTCGATGTTGGCCGAGCCATCGAGCGGGTCGTACAGGACGACGTACTTGCCCGAGCCGTATTCCGGCGGCGTGGGCACCGGGTGCTCGTCCTCCTCCGACCCGACCAGGCACACGCGGCCGGTGTGCAGGAGGGCGTGCTTCATCGTCTCGTTGGCGAACGCGTCCAGCTTCTGCACGACTTCGCCCTGCACGTTGATAAGGCCCGCGGTGCCCAGGATGTCCGCCAGCCCCGCCATCCGGATGTGGCTGTTGATGATCTTGGCGGCCAGGGCGATGTCGTACAGCAGGTTGGAGAGCTCCCCGGTGGCCTCCGGGTGCAGCTCTTCCTGGTCGAGGATGAACCGTTCGATCGTGATGACCCGCGACAGCGACGACTTCACGGCTCCTCCCGCGTGGTGATGAAGGTCGTGTCCCTCGCTCCGGCCAGGACGTGCACGGCATGGCCGTCCGTTTCCGCCGTCACGGTCCCGTCGGCGTCGGTGCGGAAGACGTCGCAGCCGGCCCGGGCGAGCGCCGCGAGCACGCGCGGATCCGGCTGGCCGAAGTGATTCGGCCCGACGGACACGACGCAGATTCGCGGCCTCACCGCGGCCACCAGCGCCGGGCCCGTCGCGCCGATGCTGCCGTGGTGCGCCACCTTGAGGAGCGTGGCCTTCGGCAGCCGTCCCGCCTCCGCCTCTTCGAAGACGAGGCCCGCGTCGCCCGTCATCAGTGCGCGGAACGCGCCGTACTCGACCGCGACGACGACGCCGTTCTCGTTGGCGGGGAGTCCCCGCTCCATCCACGCGCTGTCGGGATGGAGCACCCGCACGACGACGCCGTCCACCGCGATGCTGTCACCGGTGCGCCCGCGGCGCCACCGGCTCCCGGCCTCTGCGACCGCGGCCAGCCAGCGGCGATAGCTCGGCTTCGGCAGCGGCTCGCCCGGCTCGAGCACGAGCGCCGGCCGGAATGCCTGCACGACCGCAGGGAGACCGCCCAGGTGGTCCTCGTCGCCGTGCGACGCGACGATCAGCGCCAATCCCGTCCGGTCGGCGCCGGCGCGCCGGAGGAAGGGAACGACTACCGCGCTGCCGGCGTCGTAGCCGAAGGTCCGAGGGCCGCCGTCCACGACGATCCAGCGGCCGCCGGGCGTGCGGATCGCCGCCGCATCCCCCTGCCCGACGGCGAGAAAATGTAGCGCCAGCCAGCCATCCCTGTCACCCGACGGAGCGCCGGGAATCAGGGGCCACCAGACCGCGGCGCCGACCGAGAGGGTCACCGCCACGGCGGCACGAGCGCGCAGGGCTCGCCACGCTCCGCGCATCGCCTGCGGCCCCCACGGTCTCAGCAGCGTCCACGCCACCGCCGCGAGCAGCGCCGCCGCGAGCAGGCGGCGCTCGATACCGACGCTGGCCAGCGGCAGCGCCCCCGCGAGCCGCGCCACCGCATCGAGCCCGCCCAGCCCCGCGGCGGCCACCGGCGAGAGGAACCGCGCTGCCGCGGGCAGGACGGCGGCGAGGGTCACCGTCAGGGCGAGCGCCGGCATCACGACGCAGGCGAGCGGAACGGCGAGGACGTTCGAGATCAGCGCCGCGGGCGACATGGTGCCGAAGGCGATGACGCTGAAGGGAGCGGTGGCCAGCGTGGCGCCGCCCGACACGGCGGCGACGGCGAGCACGGCCGCGGCCGTGCGGTTCCGCGAGGCCCCGCGCGCCCTCCGCAGCGCCGCCCACACGCGCGCGGCCCGCGTGCAGCCCCACGCCCCCGCGAAGGAAAGCCACGGACCCGCCTCCGCCGCTGCGAACGGGTCCACGGCGAGGACGACCAGCGCCGTGGCGGCAAGGGCGGCGCCCGGCACCACGGGTCGCTGGCGGACGCGGGCCCAGCACCAGAGCGCGATCAATCCCAGGGCGCGCACGGCCGGGGGCGGCAACCCCAGGAGGAAGACGTAGGCCGCCACCAGGCCGGTGCCGGCGAGTCGGGCGGATGCGTCGGGCACGTGCGCCGCGCGCAGGACCAACAGCAGCGCGGCGGCGAGGATTCCGACGTGCAGGCCGGAGATGGCGAGGATGTGGGCAATGCCGGCCCGGGCGAAGCGCCGGCGGATGTCGCGGTCGAGCTGGTCGCCCGCACCGACCGTGAGCGCTGCCGCGAGGGGCGCGCGTGCAGGCCCGAACAGCTCCGCGATGCGCCGCTCGGTGGCAAGGCGCACCGCGGCGCGCGGCCCCGGGCCCTCCGCGAGTCCGCGGACGCGGCGCGCGACGAGGCGCCCCTGGCGCTCGGGGCGCGCGGGCCAGAGGGGGCTGAGCGCCGAGCGGTGCCACGTCCCCACCACGACCGCCGCCGTCGCCGGCACCGCGGCCCACGCGGGCCACAATACCTCCAGCGGCCCCGCGCACCGTTCCGGCCACGCGACGGTGGTGCGTGAGGCCGCGCCGCTCGTCGCGACATCCCACAGCCGGACCTGCACGGCGACGCGCTCTCCCTCCCGCCACCGGGAACGGCAGTCCCGGTTGGCGCGCACGGCCGAGGAAGCGCCCCACGCCACCCCCGCCGCGGCCGCGGTCAGCGCGGTCCATGCCACGCGCCGCCGACGGGCGGCGAAGGCTGCGGCCGCGAGGAGCGGCGCCAGCGGCCACCAGGCCCCCGAACGCAAAAGGCCGGCGAAGTCGCCGGCCACGAACCCGATCGCACACCACACGACGGCCGGCATCTAGCGCCGGCCCTCGCCCGTCAGCGCGCCTTGGTTGCCCGCTTGCCGTGCCGCGGGGCCGACGCGACCACACGGAACGCGTCCATCAGCGCCACCGCGATGTCCGCCTGCCCCTGCACCTTCTCCATCTCGACACTGGAGATCACCTCGCCCGCGGGCGTGGCCACATAGTGCGGCTGGAGCCGGTTCAGGGCATACACCATCACGTCCTCCCGGCACACGTCGCAGTTGCACGCGCCGGGCACGGCCGGCAGCAGCCGGTCGTACTCCCGGACCACCAGGGCCTCCACCACGTTCTTCATGCGCCCACCGCCTCGCGGTGCGCCGCGACCGGCACCGCACTGAAGGTTGCGCCCGTCGTGCCCGTGAAGCGCACCGTGCGATAGCTGCCGATCCACTCCGGCGGGCCGTCCACCATCGCCACGCGGTGCTGCCGGGTTCGCCCCTGCAGTTGCGACCCGCGCCGCGCCGCCTGCTCGACCAGGATCTCGTGCGTCGTACCCACCAGAGCCGCGTTCCGCGCCCGCGCCACCCGCCGCGCCTCCGCGATGAGGCGCTCGAGCCGCTCCGCCGCCACCGCTTCCGGCACCGCACCCGGCAGCCGGGTGGCTGGCGTCCCCTCGCGCGGGCTGAACCGGAAGGTGAAGGCGTCGTCGAAGCCGACCTCGGCGACCAGACTGAGTGTGGAGTCGAAGTCGGCGTCGGTCTCTCCCGGGAAGCCCACGATGAAGTCGGTGGTGAGCGCCAGATCCGGGATCGCCGCGCGCAACCGCGCGACCACCCGCAGGTACTCCTCGCGCATGTACCGCCGCAGCATCCGCTTGAGCACCGCACTCGAGCCGCTCTGCGCCGGCAGGTGCACGTGCTCGCACACCGCCTCCACCTCCGCCATCGCCGCGACCACCCGGTCGGAGAAATCGTTGGGGTGCGGGCTGGTGAACCGGAGCCGGCGGAGGCCGGGGACGGCGCCCACCGCACGGAGCAGGTCGGCGAAATCGTGCGCGCCGTCGAAGTACGAGTTGACCGTCTGTCCAAGGAGCGTTACCTCCGTCACCCCGCGCTCGGCCAGCAGCTCCGCCTCGCGCACGACGTCGGCCAATCTCCGGCTCCGCTCCGGACCTCGCGTCATCGGAACTATGCAGAACGTGCACCGGTAATCGCAGCCGCGCTGGACCGTGACGAACGCGCTGGCCGCTGTCTCCCGCACCGGCACGATGTCCTCGTAGTGCTCGGTGGAGCGCAGGGCGGTGTCCGCGGCCCGCTCTCCTTCGCGCGCCCGGCGCACCAGCTGCGGCAGATCGCGGTAGGCATCGGGCCCGGCCACGAAATCCACGTGGGGCGCCCGCTCCAGCAGCCGTTCGCCGAGCCGCTGGGCCATGCACCCGACCACGCCCAGGACGTCGCCGGGCCGCTTGCTGCGCTTGAGCTCGCCGACCCGCCCGAGCACGCGCTGCTCCGCGTGGTCGCGGATGGCGCAGGTGTTGACGATCACGACGTCCGCCGCCTCCGGCGACGGCGCGGGGGCGAACCCGTCCTTGAGCAGCACGCCGGCCATCAGCTGCGAGTCGGCCGCGTTCATCTGGCAGCCGTAGGTCTCGATGAAGAAGGAGGTGACGCTCACGCGCACTCCGCCACGAGGTCGCCGCCGCGCGCCACCAGGCGGGCCGCGACCCGGCTCCGGCCCAGCACCCAGGGCGCGTCGGCTGGCACCGTCGCGCTCAGGTAGTCCTCCGTCACCGCCTCGCGCTCGCCGGCGCGGCGGGCCTCCAGGACCAGATCGGCAGGGCCGCCCGCGCGGGCGCGGCGGTGCGCCACCGCCTTCGCCTCGCCCAGCGCGCGCAGCTCCGCGCTCCGCTCGCGCGTCGCTTCGCTCTCCGGCCGCGGCCCCAGCCGCGGCGCGGCGGTGCCCTGGCGCGGCGAGTAAGGGAAGACGTGCAGATAGGTGAAGGGTAGCTCCTCGACCAGCCGCGCCGTGGCCCGGTGGTCCGCCTCCGACTCGCCCGGGAACCCCACGAGGATGTCCGCCCCCAGCCCGAGCGGGGCGACGCGCGCCGCCAGGCGCTCCACGTTCCGCCGATACGCGGCCGCGGTGTACCAGTGGCGCCCCATCCGCCTGAGCAGGCGGTCGCTCCCCGACTGGAGCGGCGCGTGGAGGTGCGGCGCGACCCGGTCCGGCGCGGTGGCCATCAGCCCGATCATCACGTCGTCCAGCTCCGTGGCCTCGACCGAGGTGAGGCGGAACCGGACGCCACTCACCCGCTCGACCAGCAGCGCCACCAGTGCCGAGAGCGTCCACCGACCGTCCAGGTCGAGACCGTACGAGCCGATGTGCACCCCGGTGAGGACGATCTCCGCGTGCGCCGCGGCAAGCTGCCGCGCCTCGCGCACCAGCTCCTCGGGGCGCCGCGACCGGCTGGCGCCGCGCGCGAGCACCGTCGCGCAGAAGGTGCAGTGCTCGTCGCACCCGTCCTGGATCTTGAGCCACGCGCGGGACCCGGACGCGAACCGCCGCAGTCCGCCGTCGTGCCTTCCCATCTCCGGCAGGGCGAGAGCCCGCGCCACCGCCCCGTCGTCGGCACCGGGCACGACCGCGGCCACGTTGGGCAGGGCCGCGATGCGGCCATCGTCCACGGCCGCGGCGCACCCCATCACCACGGTGCGGATGGCCGGGTTGCGCCGCGCCAGCCGCCGCACCAGGGCGCGCATCTTGCCCTCGCCCACGTGCGTGACCGTGCACGAGTTCACCACCGCGGCGTCCGCCCCGTCGGGCGACGCCACGACGCGGCACCCCGCGTCTTCCAGACGCTGGCGCACCACTTCCGTGTCGTACTGGTTGGCTTTGCAGCCGAACGTGTGAAGGAAGACGTTCACGGGAGGATCGAGAGGCCCACCAGCAGCGTCGTGAAGCTCTCGGTGAGCGCGCCGGCGGTGCGCGAGCCCCCTTCCACGGCGAAGTCCACGTTCGCCCGCCCGTGGGCCAGCGAGAAGGTGATACCACCGGAAACCGCGCGCTCGCTCAAGGCGGCCGTGCCCACGGGAAACGGCAGCTGCCGCCACCGGAATCCGGCGCGCAACGGGGGCACCTGGCCGAACAGCTTCAGCAGCGCCACCTCCCCGCCGACCCCGACGCTCCACACGTCCTGGGAGGGGGGTTGGCCGGCCGCCACCAGGTCGGGCGCCGCGACGCTCCAATTGTCGTGGATGACGGTCGTGGCGACCATCACCCCGTCCCAGGGCGTGACGTAGAGCCCGCCGGCCAGCTCCGTGGGCAGCCGCACGCTCGCGCTGCCGCCCGGGTTCGTCGCCGACAGCCGCCCGTTGAACCGGGCACTGGCGCCGAGCACCACCCGCTCGATCGGCGTCACGAACAGACCCAGCGACACGCCCATGCCGCTGTAGTTCGTCTCCGTCACCTGGGTGAAGGAGTGATACGTGGAATCGGTCGGGAAGTCGCGCTCCACGCCGGTCTGCACCGAGCCCGAGAGCACGTGAAGGCCGAGGCCCACCGCGACGCGGCTCGAGACCCGGTACGCCGCCGCGAAGCGGATGTCCGTCACGCCGCCCAGCGAGCGGGTCCGGTCCGTGACCGGCAGCGCCGAGTCCCGTGGCATCACCGTGTCCGTCCGCTGCACGTCCCAGTTCCGGTTGAGGAAGTCGGAGACGTTGACGCCGATGACCAGCCGGTTCCCAACGGGCGCGGCGAAGCCGAACGTCGGGAAGCGCATCGAGCTCAGCGCAACCGCCCCGGTCCCCGGGTTGAAGGTGTGCTCCGACTGCGCGCCCACCGCCCAACCGGCCAGCCCGCGCCAGGCCGCGAGGGACGCCGGGTTCACCGCCGAGCTCCCATCGAACATCGACTCGCCGCCCGCCATCGCGGCGCTGTGCGCCGAGATCGGCCGCCCCAGCAATCCCAGCCCGCGGATCCCGAAGACGGAGTCCTGCGCCGCCGCCGGGCGCGCCGCGAGCAGGGCGGCCACGATCACCACGCCGGGCCGGACGCGCGTCACGGAATCCCGACCTCATACTTCTTCACGTACGTCACGTCGAGCCGCGGGCCCCCGCCGCCGGCCGAGCGCCCCTGAACATCCAGCTCTCCGAGGGCGAACCCCTCGGCGAACACGCCCAGCATGATGGCGCGCGGCATCGAATCTCCGTGGGTCGTGCCCCACAGCCGGAGGATCGCCGCGATGTCGATCTTCACGGCCCCCGTTTGGCCGGCGTGGATCACCGCCTCGCCAGTGACCGTCGTGTCCGGGTAGAGCGTTGACTTCGGGCCGTAGTCCCTGAGGATGGGGAATGCATTGACGAAGAAGCTGTCGCCCGGGAAGGCGACGACCGGGCGCACCAGGTTCAGGATCAGCGTCGCCCGCACGATGCCGATCGAGTCCACCGCGACGCTGGGGAGCGAGAAACGGATGAGCGAGTGGGCCGCCGGCAGGCCACCGATCGCGAGCACACCCGGGGGCGGCTGGCCGGCCACCGGCGACTGCACGAAGGTCGTGAAGGTCGCCGTGTCGGCCAGGTTCCGCGTCAGCGAGTCCTGCGGCGGCTGGCCGTGCACGAAGTAGGACAGCGCCGGCGACGTGGTGTTGCTGTGCCCCGAGGAGAAGGCGACAACGGTCGGGGAATCCGCGATGACCCTGGCACCGATCGACACCACCCCCGAGTCGCCCGGCGCCGGGACCAGGCTGATCGGCAGCCGGGCCTCCACGTTCTCGGTGTCAGGGACCGCCACCGTGTCCAACACCGCCGAGTCCACGAAGTACGCCTGCGCCTGCGCATACGTCATCGTCGTGTCGAACGCCGCCGGGAGGCGGTAGAACACGAGCCGCGGATGGACGGTGCTGTCCCGGAAGTTGACCTGCAGCTCCGCAAAGACGCTGTCGGGGGGAAAGACGGCCTGCACCGTATCCGTCGCAGTCTGGACCCAATAGGTCTTCACCGGCGCGAAGCGGAGCAGGACAAGGCTCTTCAGGGAATCGAGGCTCGAGGCCGCGACGTACGTGGCCTCACTCGTCAGGACGTACCCACGGGCTGTCGTGTCCGCCGAGTCGGCAACGGTGAGCAGCGTGTCCGCGAGCTGCACGCTGCTGGACGGGCACAGCTCCGGGCAGCGCGCGGGGGTCGTGAGCTTCTCGGTGCATCCCCCGGCCGCGACCAGGCCCGCGAGGAGGGCGTTACGCCAGACGGACATTCTTGCCATGCGCCTCGAAGCTGTCCACGATCGCCATGATCACCGCGTCCACCGGGCGGTCCTTCGTCCCGGGAGTCTGTCGCGCCGAGGAGCCCGACGCGTACAGCACGACTTCGCTCGCCCCGGCGCCCACCGCGTCCACGGCCACGACGTACCCGCCTTCCGGCTTCAGGTCGGGGGACAAGTTCTCGACGACCAGGAACTTGGCGCCGACCAGGGACGGGTCTTTGCGGGTCGCCACGACCGACCCGACGATGCGGCCCATCTTCATGCGCGCTCCCGCAAGCTCTTGCTGGTGAAGGCGTGAGGCAGCAGGGCGTCGAGGCGCCAGGTCTCCCGGCCGCCCCGCGCCCCCACGGACACGATCTCCAGGTCCAGGCCGAACTCCGCCAGCAGCTGGCGGCAGAGCCCGCACGGCGCGACCGGCTCGTCGGCGTCGCTGGTGATGAGCAGCCGCCGGAAGGCGCGATGGCCCGCCGCGACCGCCGCCATCACGGCACCCCGCTCGGCGCAGATGGTTCCACCGTACGAGGCGCTTTCCACGTTGCAGCCGGCAATCACCGTCCCGTCGGCCGTCTCGAGCGCCGCCCCCACGCGAAACCGCGAGTACGGGGCGTGTGCCCGCGCTTGCGCCGCGCGCGCCGTCTCCAGCAGGCGGTCGCTCACGCCAGCATCTCGCGCAGGAACGACGTGCCCGTCGCCAGCGGCCCGACGCCGAAGTACTCCGCCGCCGTCTGGCCCAGGTCGGCGAACGTCGCCCGCTCGCCCAGCGCGACGGCCCTGACCCGCGGGCCGCAGACCAGCAGCGGCACGTTCTCGCGCGCGTGGTCGGTCGACGTGGTCGTCGGATCGTTGCCGTGGTCGGCCGTCAGCGCGAACAGATCATCCTCCCGGAGCAGCCCCAGCAGCGTCCCGAGCTCCCTATCCAGCTCCAGGAGCCCCCGGTGGAAGCCCTCGACGTCGTTGCGATGTCCCCAGCTCTGGTCGAACTCGACCACGTTGGCGAACACCAGCCCGGAATCTACATGCGCGAGGGCGTCCCGAAGAAGGCGGTACGCGTCCGCGTTGGTCGGCGTGTGCGTGGCGGTGATGTTCCGGGCGGCGAACAGGTCGTCCACCTTGCCGATCCCGGTCCGCGGGACCCCAGCGTCGGCCAGGTAGTCCAGCAGCGTGGGGCCGACCGGATCGAGCGAGAAATCGCGGCGGTGGGCGGTGCGCGTGAACGCGCCCGGCGTTCCGACGAACGGCCGCGCGATGACCCGCGAGACAGCGTGCACGCCGGTGAGCATCGCGCGGGCCTCGGTGCACGCGCGGTACAACTCGTCGAGCGGGATCTTCTCCTCGTGCGCCGCCACCTGGAAGACCGAATCGGCCGATGTGTAGACGATCCAGTCGCCCGTGGCGAGGTGCCGTTCCCCCAGCTCCGCAATGATGGCCGTGCCGGAGGCCGGCTCGTTGCCGAGCACGCCACGCCCAGTCCGGCGGGAGAACTCCGCCAGCACCTCCGCCGGGAAGCCCTTCGGATAGGTGGGGAACGGCCGCTTGACCGTGAGCCCGCAGATCTCCCAGTGCCCGGTCGTGCTGTCCTTCCCCGCGCTCGCCGGCCGCATGAGTCCGTGGGCCGCCCCTGGCTCGCTCACCGCCGCGACGCCGGCGACCGGGCGGATACACCCCAGGCCAAGCCCCTCGAGCACGGGCACGCGGAGGCCGCCCACCGCGCGCGCCACGTTGCCGATCGTGTCGCTGCCCATGTCGCCGTACGCGGCGGCGTCGCACGCGGCCCCGCACCCAAGCCCGTCGAGGACGATGAGGAAGAACCGCTTCACGCGTACACCCGCGCCACGCGCTGCCCCAGGCCGGTCAGGATCTCATAGCTGATGGTCCCCGCCGCCTCCGCGACGTCGTCGAGCTCGATCGTCTCGTCGCCGTCGCGCCCGATCAGCGTCGCCACGCTCCCCACCGACGGCGCCCACTCCGTCGAGGCGACCATCGTGAAGTCCATCGTGACTCGCCCGGCAAACCGCAGACGGCGGCCCCCGATCAGCGCCGCGCCCACGTTGGAGAGCGACCGCGGCAGGCCGTCGGCGTATCCCGCCGCGAGCGTCGCGAGGCAGGTGCGCGCCGCCGTGGTGTAGGTCGCGCCGTAGCTCACGGTCTGCCCCGCCTCGCGCCACCGCGTCGCGAGCACCCGGGCGCGCCACACGACCACGGGCCGCGGGCGGTGCGCACCCGCCCGGCCTCCGTACAGGAAGATCCCCGGCCGTGCCAGGTCCCCGATCGTGTCCGGATAGGTCAGCGCGGCGGCGCTGTTCGCCGAGTGCACCAGCGGCGGCCTCCGCGGGAGCTCCGCGACCACCGCCTGCAGCCGCGCCCACTGCTCGCGGACCGTCTGGGGCTGCTCCACCGGCGAATGGAAGTGCGTGAAGACGCCTTCGAAACCGGGCGCGTCGGCGAAGGCGGCCGCCTCCGCCCCGAACGACTCCCACCACAGTCCCCACCGCGCCATCCCCGTGTCCACTTCGACGTGAAACGGCCGACTGGGCGCCAGCGCGAGCCAGGCGGCGATCTGCTCGACGCTCCCCAGCGCCGGGGTGAGATCGTGTCGGACCAGCAGCTCCAGCGTCTCCGTCTGTGGGCCCATCACGAGCACGCGGCTGCGGATTCCCGCCTCGCGCAACTCGCACCCCTCGTGGGCGGTCGCGACGGCGAACCCCCACGGGTCCACGCGCTCGAGCGCGCGCACCACGGGAATGACCCCCAGGCCGTAGGCGTTGGCCTTGACCATCGGCAGGAGGCGCGCACGCGGCGCCAGCGCCTGGATGGTCCGGGCGTTGGCGACCAGTGCCTCCAGATCCACTTCGATCCAGGTGCGCGGATGTTCGGGGGTTTGCCCTGGTCTCACGACTTGAGTACCGTACCCGGCCGGGAGGCTAAATGCAAGACGATTCGACATTTGGCGGCGCTCTGGACCTGGTCCGCGACCTCCGGAAACGGTGCGATTGGGACCGGGTTCAGACGCGGGAAACCCTGCGCCCGTACCTCCGGGAGGAGGTCGCCGAGCTGGACGAGGCGCTGGCCGCCGGAGACGAGGCGCGGATCGCGGCCGAGCTCGGCGACCTGGTCCTGCACATCTGCTTCCAGCTCGTCATCGCCGAGGAGCGCGGGACCTTCACCTTCGCCGACGTGACGGAGGCGCTGGGGCGGAAGATGCGTCGGCGGCATCCGCACCTTTTCGCGGGCGAAACGAAGCCCGACTGGGAGCGATTCAAGGCGGAGGAGCGGCGCCGCGAGCACCCTTCCGGCGAGCCGCCGAGCGTGCTTGGGGCTCTGCCTCCCGGCCTCCCCGACTTGGAACGGGCCTACCGGTTCCAGGAGCGCGCGGCAGCGGTCGGCTTCGACTGGGACGACCTCGCGGGCCCGTTTGACAAGCTCGAAGAGGAAGTGCGCGAGGCGCGCGCGCACCCGCAGGCGGAGATCGGCGACGTCCTCTTCGCGGCGGTGAACGTGGCGCGGAAGGCCGGAGTGCACCCGTCGGTCGCCCTGCGCGCGGCCACGGACAAGTTCGTGCGTCGCTTCCGCGCGTTGGAGCAGAAGGCCGCGGCGCGCGGCGTCGAGCTGGGCCGCGCGGACCTCGCGGCCCTCGACCGGCTGTGGGACGAGGTGAAGGCGGCGGAGGCTACGGGGTGAGGCGGTAGATCATCCGCGGGAAGGCGATCGTCTCGCGGATGTGCGGCGTGCCGGTGATCCAGGCGACCGTGCGCTCCAGGCCGAGGCCAAAGCCCGAGTGCACGAAGGTGCCGTACTTCCTCAGGTCGAGGTACCAGCCGTACGCCTCTTCCGGGAGTCCCTGCTCCCGGATGCGCGCCAGTAGCCGGTCGTGGTCGTCCTCGCGCTGGCTCCCGCCGATGATCTCGCCGTACCCCTCGGGCGCGAGGCAGTCGTCACACAATACCGTGCGGGGATCGGCGGGATTCTCCTTCATGTAGAACGCCTTCGCCGCGCGCGGATAGTTGTAGACGAAGACCGGACGGTCTGCGCCCTCCGTGATCGCGGTCTCGTCCTCGGCGCCGAGGTCCTGTCCCCAGGCGATCGGGGCGCCCTTGGCCTTGAGTCGCTCCACCGCCTCGGTGTACGAGACACGCGGGAACGGCGGCACGACGCTCGCCAGCCGCGACGTGTCGCGCTCCAGCTCCTTCAGCTCCTCGGCGCGCCGGTCGAGCACCCGCGCGACGATCGCGCTGATGAACTCCTCCTGCAGGCGCATGTTGTCGTCGGAGTCGTTGAAGGCGACCTCGGGCTCGACCATCCAGAACTCGGTGAGGTGCCGGCGCGTCTTCGACTTCTCGGCGCGGAAGGTCGGCCCGAAGCAGTAGACCTTGCCGAGCGCGGCGCAGGCCGCCTCGACGTACAGCTGGCCGGTCTGCGCGAGGTACGCCTTCCCGAGGTCGAAGTACTCGGTCTCGAACAGCGTGCCCCCCGACTCGCCGATGCTGCCCGTCAGGATCGGCGTGTCCACCAGCACGAAGCCACGCTCGTGGAAGAAGTCACGGATCGCCTGGATGATCTCGTGCCGGACCTTCATGATCGCCACCTGGCGCCGGCTCCGGAGCCAGAGGTGGCGGTGGTCCAGCAGGAAGGGCGTGCCGTGCTCCTTGGGTGTGATTGGGAAGTCGGTGCTCGGCCCGAGGACCTCGACCTCCTTGATCCCCAGCTCGACGCCGCCCGGCGAGCGCTTGTCGGCGCGCACCTCCCCCACCAGGCGCACGCAGGTCTCCTGCGTGAGCGAGCCGAAGCGCTCCCAAGCCTCGGGATCGGCCTCGTTCTTGGCGAGCACGCCCTGCAGATACCCGGAGCCGTCGCGGATCACGACAAACGCGATCTTCCCGGACGAGCGCGTGGTGAGCACCCACCCCTGGACGGCGACCGTCGAGCCGATCTGGCCCGGGAGCGCGGAGATGTCGAAGCGCTTCGGCATTGGTCCGGCGATTCTAGCGGGGGCCTGAGCCCCCGTCAACGCGCGGGAGGGCTACGTGCAGTACTTCTCGAACGCCGCCACCAGCTCCTGCGAGATCTCCGGCGCGTCCCGACCCTCGATCTGGTGGCGGTGCATCATCCAGACGAGCTTGCCGTCCTTGAACAGGCCGACCGACGGCGAGGAGGGCGGCTGGCCCACGAAGTAGCTGCGGGCGCGCTCCGTCGCCTCGCGATCCTGGCCGGCAAAAACCGTCCGGAGGACCTGCGGGCGGACCGGATGCCGCATCGCCAGCGCGATGCCGGGGCGCGCGCGGCCCGCCGCGCACCCGCACATCGAGTTCACGACGACCATCATCGTGCCCCAGGCGTCCTTGAACTGCACATCCACCGCCTCGGCGGTGCGCATTTCCTGGAAGCCGAGGTCGGTGAGCTCCTTCCGCATCGGCGCGATGAACCGCTCGTCGTAGTGCGTCTGCTGCGTGGGCGCCGGCTGCCGCAAAATCCTGAGTGGGTCCATACGCAGGTAATAGTAAGAGGAGCCTGGCGAGGTTCCCACCCCCAGCCGGGCTCGGCACGTCCGCCACGTTCTCAACCAGGGACGTCAAGGCGTTGGCCGCAGGAGGCGAATACGCTACGTTAGCATCACCGACGATCCGATAGGCCGGCGTCGCAGAGGAGGCGTTGCCGTGCGTCACACTCGTGGAATCCTCGCGCTGGCCGCTGCCTCGTTCGCGCCGGTGGCCGCGGCCGCGTGCCTCGGGACCGACGTCGGCTGCCTGAGCAACGTGCCGGTCCACACCTACGCGCTCGGCGACTCGACCGCGGACACGCTTACCGGGCAGACGTGCCGGCACCTCTATCAGTTCACGGTCGACAGCCAGACCAACGTCCGCTTCAACGTGTCGTCGCCCGGTCTCCAGACGTTCCTGCAGCTCTTTGACCAGCGCGGGGCCATCGTCATGAACTCGGCGCTGACGAACAGCCCGGACACCGCGACGACCGTTCGGATGATGCTGGGGATTGGGGACTATCTGCTCGCGGTGATCCCGGTCAACCCGGGCCAGGGCGGCTCTTTCCGCTTCACGACGGCCGCCGACACGGCGGCGGTCAGCGGCTGCACCCCGATCTGGGTCACGCCCGGCATCACGACCTCGCAGACGATCACGGCCGCGGACTGCGGGCTGGGGCCGGCGGGGTCGTCCTTCTACACGCACGTGTACACGCTGGTGCTCTTGCAGACACAGCAGATCAGCCTCACGGAAACCTCCACGTCGTTCCCGCCGCAGCTGAAGGTGGCCGGTCAGGGCAACACCGTCACGTCAACATCCGACACCACGGGCACGACGGCCTCGATCACCGCGGTCGCCACGATACAGGGGCTGTACATCGTCTGGGCCGGCAGCTCGCGGGCGAGGCAGACGGGGACGTATACGCTGCAGATACAGTGACAGGTGAGGGGTGAAGGGTGAGAAGGCGCCGTTCCCCTTCTCACCCCTCACGCCTCCCTTTTCACTCCTAGTCATCCCGGTATCGCCCTGAACAGCTCCAGTCCTCGCTCGAACCGGCGGCCGATCTGCGCCACGACCGGCCTCAGGCCGGGCGCCTTGAGCGTGGGGTCGGCGGCGATGACGTCGCGCGCCAGGCGGTGGGCGAGCGCCAGGAGATCGGCGTCCTTCGACCAGTCGGCGAACCGGAAGTCCACGGCGCCGGCCTGCTTCGCGCCCACCAGCTCACCCTGGCCGCGCTCCTGGAGATCCAGCTCGGCGATCGCGAAGCCGTCCTCGGTGGACGCGAACCGCTCCAGCCGCTCCTTGGCTTCCCCCTCTCCCACCATCAGGATGCAGTGGCTGGCGGCGGCGCCGCGCCCGATCCGGCCCCGCAGCTGGTGCAGCTGGGCGAGGCCGAACCGCTCGGGGTGCTCGATCACCATCACCGTGGCATTGGGAACGTCGATGCCGACCTCGATCACCGTGGTCGCGACCAGCACCTGGATCTCACCGGCGCGGAAGCGGCGCATCGTCCGGTCGCGCTCGTCGGCCGGGACGCGCCCGTGGACCAAGCCGATCGACAGATCCGGGAAGATCTCTTTTGCGAGGTAGTCCGCCATCCGGGTCGCGGCCTTGAGATCGAGCATCTCGGTCTCGTCGATGACCGGATAGACGATGTAGGCCTGGTGCCCTGCCTGGACCTCCCGGCGCACGAAGTCGAAAACCTTTACGCGGGACTGCTCGCCGCGGATCGCGGTCTTGATCGGCTTCCGGCCGGGCGGCTGCTCGTCGAGGCGCGACACGTCGAGGTCGCCGTACAGCGCCAGTGCCAGCGTGCGCGGGATCGGCGTGGCCGACAGGAGCAGGACGTCGGGGGCCGGACCGGCGGTCTTCTCCGCCAGGAGCGCGCGCTGCTCGACGCCGAAGCGGTGCTGCTCGTCGATCACGACCAAGCCGAGCCTGTGGAAGCCCACGCCCTCCTGGATCAGCGCGTGCGTGCCCACCACCAGCCGCGCTCCGCCGCTCTCCAGCCGCTCGCGCGTCAGCGCCTTCTCCGACGCCGTCATCCGGCCGATCAGCAGCTCGGGCATCATGCCGAGCGGCGCGAGGAGACGTTCGAGGGTCGCGGCGTGCTGCTCGGCGAGCAACTCCGTCGGCGCCATCATCGCGGCCTGGTAGCCGTTCTCGACGGCGACCAGCATCGCGAACAACGCCACCACGGTCTTCCCCGAGCCGACGTCGCCCTGAAGCAGGCGATGCATGCGCTCCGGGGCCGTCTGGTCCGCCACGATCTCGCGGATGCACCGCTTCTGCGCCGCCGTCAGCTCGAACGGCAGATGCTCGCGCAGCCCCGTCGTGAACTCGCGCCGCACCTCGAAGCGGATCCCGGTGCGCGAGCGCTTGGCGAGCCAGCGGGCGCGGGCCAGCACGAGCTGGAAGAGCATAAGCTCCTCGAAGGCCAGCCGGCGCCGTCCCGCCTCGGCGAGGGCGAGGCTCTCCGGCCGGTGCACCGCCGCGAGGCTCTCCCGGAGGTCCAGCGCACTCGCCGCGGTGCGCCAGGCCGCGGGCAGCTCGTCCTCGACGTTGGCCAGCAGGCCGTCGAGGTGCTGGTCGAAGAGGCGGCGCAGCTGGCGGACGGTGAGCCCCTCGGTCACCCGGTAGACGGGGAGGAGCTTGCCACGCGGCTCCTCGTCCTCCTCCGCCAGGACGATGAACTCCCGCGGCTGCAACTGCTTCCCGTGGAAGTGGCGCACGGGGCCGGTGACGAGGAGGAGCTGTCCCTTCGTGATCTGTCGCTCGAGGAACGGGCGGCCCGGCCAGCCGCACTCGATCAGCCCCGACGCGTCCTGGAGCACCGCCTGGAAGACGCGCAACCCGCGGCGCGTCGGGATGACCCCGGTCGAGATCACGCGGCCGACCACGGTGACGTCGGTGCCCACGCCCGCGTCCCGCACCCGCGCGATGGGCATGATCTGCGTGGCGTCGAGGTAGCGGAACGGGATGTGGAAGAGGAGATCGCGCGCGGTGCGGATGCCGAGGCGGGCGAGCAGCTCCGCACGCCGCTCCCCAACGCCCTTGAGGAACTGGACGGGAGCGTCGAGGCGGAACCTAGCGGTCGTCGCCAAGCAGTCTCCGCGCATACGCGCGGGGCTCGAAGACCTCGAGGTCGCCGGCGCCCTCGCCCACGCCGAGGAAGCGGATCGGGAGCCCCAGCTCCTTCCGCATCGCCACCACCGCCCCGCCGCGCGCCGTCCCGTCGAGCTTCGTGACGAACAGGCCGGTGACGGGGAGCGCCGCCTTGAACACCTTGCCCTGCGAGACGGCGTTCTGCCCGGTCGAGCCGTCGAGGACGAGCAGCGTCTCGTGCGGCGCGCCCGCGGACTTCCGCGCGGCGATCCGCGCGATCTTCTGCAGCTCCTTCATCAGGTCGTCCTGCGTGTGGAGCCGACCCGCCGTGTCCGCGATGACCGTGTCGAGGCCCCGCGACCCGGCGGCTTCGATCGCGTCGAAGACCACCGCGGCAGGATCGCCGCCCGGCGTGCCCTTGACGCACGGCACGCCCACCCGCACGGCCCACCGCTCCAGCTGCTGCACCGCGCCGGCGCGATACGTGTCGGCGGCGACGAGCAGGACCCGCCTGCCCTCCGCCCCGAGGCGCGCGGCGAGCTTCGCGGCGGCCGTGGTCTTCCCGGTACCGTTCACGCCGACCATCAAGATCACGGTGGGGCCGCTCGCTCCGCGCGCGACGACGCCCGGATCCGATCCCGGCTCCGCGAGGATAGCCAGGAGCCGCTCCTCGAGCGCCGCGCGCACGTCCTCGGCCGTCTTCACCTTCCCGCGCCGCACTTGGCTCTCGACCTCCGCGGCCAGGTCGCCGGCGGCGGCGACGCCGAGATCCGCCTCGATCAGGGTGCGTTCGAACTCGCGAAGCTCGTCCTTGCCGAGCCCACGCAGCAGCGCGCCGACGTCGGTGACGGCGAGTCGCTTGACCTTCGCCCACAGGCCGGCCAAAGAACCTCCCCAGGTGAGAGGCGAGGGGTGAGCGGTGAGACGTTAAAGTGAGACGTGAGAGGGGGAAAGGTCGCCATCTCACCCTTCACTCCTCACCTCTCACGCTCATCGCATTCCCCGCCGTCTTCGTGCGACCCATTCCAGCATCAGCGCCCCGAGCGCCGCGGCGTAGAGCCACGGCGATTGTCTCGCCGGGATCGTCGCCCCCGTGGCGACTCCCTTCTCTCCCGGCTGCGCGTTCAGCGTCCGCTGCCTCGGCAACAACTCGTCCAACCCGCGCGCCAGGGAGTCGCGCTGGGCTTCCAGCCCGGGCGAGCGCCGCTCCGTCTCGCCGAGCAGCCAATCCGTCATCGCCGCGGTCAGCGCGCGGTACCCCTCCTGGGCGACGCCGCCCTGGCTCGCCCACCGCCAGAGGCCCGCCCCGGTCACGCGCAGCGTGCGGCGGCCGCCCGCCTCCGAGCCCTCGATCACGGATCGCGGGCGGCCCCTGCGGGCGAGCTGCGCCACCAGGCCGACCCAAACCGCCGTGTCGCGCCCGCTCACGCCCACCGCCTCGAGCGGTGGCAAGCTCTCCGCCGGCACCCCCGCCAGCGCGGCGCCCAACGGCGAGGGAGCGTCGGTCGGCGTGACGTACCAGTCCCCCGCGGCGGTCGGGCCACGGTCGGGCGTCCACCGCCAGACGTTGTGGCGCGAGCGCGTCAGGATCGCGTCCGCACCCAGCGGCGTGCCGTGGGCGACCACCAGGGCCGCGTCGCGGGCGGCTGCCGCGACCGCACCGTCGGACACCGGATGCAGGGTCGCCGCGTCGCGCCACGGGCCGCTGGCCAGGTGCACGAAGGCGGAGACCGGCACGCCGCTGGTCGCCCTGAGCGCCGAGACCAGAGTACGGAAGTCCCAGTCGGGGCTGTCGGAGAACAGGGCGATGGTGCTGGCGCGCGTGACCTCCGCGACCAGCGTGCGCGCGTCGTCCCGCGGCTCGGCGTCGGCCTTGATCCCCGAAACGCGGGCCTCGTAGCGGCGCACCTCGCGGTCGGCCCCCGCGGGAGGCGGCGCCGGAACGAACTTCAGCTCGCGCCGCATCACGCCGCCGCCCCCTCCGCCCACGGCCACACGCTCGCGCGCGATCACGCGCGAGCCCTCGCGCACCTCCAGCGCGGCGGTGTCCCGCGACGCCGTGCCCGCCGCCACGACTGACACGACCGCCGTGACCGTATCCCCGGCGCGGACAGAGATGGGGAGATCGAAGCCGGCAATCCCCACGTCGGTGCGCGCAGGTCTGGAGAGGACGACCACCCGCGCGGCCCTGAAGTCCTCGGGCAGGTCGTGCGCATCGTCCACTTCGCCGTCGGTCACGACCGAAACCTCGCCTCCCAGCGCCGCCGCCTCGCGCCAGGCGGGCAGCAGCCGCGTGGCCGCGGCGTGCGGATGCGCGCCGGGGCGAAGCGACGTCGGCTCCTCCCCGAACAGCAGCACATGGCCCCTGGGACCCGCGATGGCGCGCGCGCTGTCGAGCGCTGCCTGCCAGCGCGCACCGCCCGCCGCCGGGTCGCCGGGATCGGACATCGAGAGCGAGGCATCGAGGAGCACCACCGGGGGCTCGCCCGCGCCGCTCCGATGGCAGCCGGGATCGAGAAGCAGGAGCGCGACCGAGCCCCACGCGACGGCGCGCAGGACAGCGAGCGGGATCCCGGCCGCGCCCGCCCGCTCCACGCCCAGGTAGAGCGCCAGCGCCGCGGCGAGGGCGGCAATCGCTACCGCGACGAGCATGCGAGCGCCTCGCGCAGCGTGAACTTCCCCTCGTACAGCGCGCGCCCGACCACCGCGCCGGCGACGCCGGCGTCGCGGATGCTCGAGATCTCCGCCAGGGCGGAGATGCCCCCCGAGACGATGACCTCCACGCCTGCGGCCGCAGCGAGCGCGACGGCACCGCCCACGTCCGCTCCGCCCAGCCGCCCCTCGAGACCGAGGTCCGTGTAGACGACCGTTGCGATGCCAGCCGAACTAGCCGCGCGCGCCAACGCCACCGCGCCCGCGTGATCGAGGGCGTGAGGACTTCGCGCCGACGCGCCAGCCGGCTGCCCGGCCACGTCCAGCGCCACGGCGAGGCGCGCGCCGCCACAGCTCTCCGCCAGGTCCTGAAGCCCCGCCGCGCCCCCGGAGGCCCGCACGATCACGCGCGAGATGCCGCAGGCGAACAGCGCGTCGGCCTCCTCGGCAGTCGCAGCTCCCCCGCCTGCCTGCCAGCGCAGCGGCACGCGCCGCACCAGCTCCTCGATCAGGGCCGTCTGGTCCCCCGCGCCGAACACCCGGTCGAGGTCCACGACGTGGATCCACCGCGCCCCGTCGCGCGCGTATCGCTCCGCCACGACGAGCGGGTCCGTGTGGTAGACGATCTCGGAGCCCGGGTCGCCGCGGCGCACGCGCACGACCCGCCCGGCCCGGATGTCGATGGCGGGGTAGAGTTCCACGCGCTGTAAGATGGGGTTTCCCGGCCCGACGCGCCGGGTCGGTCAGTCGGTGCGGGCGATCGCCGGGCCCGGCTTGGGCTCCAGCACCTCGAGCAGCAGGTGCTTCTCCCGCTCGAACTCCGCGCGGCGCGACGCGGCGATCGGCGCCCCGCTGCCGCTGCCGAGCTTGGTCCGCGGATTCACCGCGCGGCCGTGCACCCGGACCTCGAAGTGCAGGTGCGGGCCCGTCGCGAGGCCGCTCGCGCCCACGTTCCCGATGAACTGACCCTGCTGCACGACGACGCCGCTGCGGATCCCCGGGGCGAACGCCGACAGGTGACCGTAGCGGGTCGTGACGCCGTTCGTGTGCCGGATCTCCACCATGTTGCCGTAGTCGCCCTCGCGCCCGGCGAACGACACCGTGCCGTCCGCGATGCTCCGGACCGGCGTGCCGTACGGCGCCGCGAAATCGGTCCCCTGGTGGGCACGGTAGTAATGCAGGATCGGCTGCCAGCGCGAGGTGCTGAAGCGGCTGCTCACGTACCGGTACTGGAGGGGAGCGCGCAGGAAGTCACGACGCAGCGACTGGCCTTTCTCGTCCCAGAACTGCGGCGTGTCGCCGTCGTCGTCCCGGAACGCGTAGTGCGGCCTCCCTCCGACGTCTATGCGCGCGGCGAGAATCCGTCCGAACAGCACCTCGCCCTCCGACGACACCAGCCGCTCGGCATACACACGGAAGCGGTCTCCCGGCCGGATGTCCCGCATGAAGTCGATGTCCCAGTCGTAGACGTCGGCGAGCGCGCCCGCGAGCCGGGTCCGCTCGGCCACGGACAGCTCGTCCCCGCGGCCGGCCTGGTCCATCGCCTCATAGAGGTTGCCCTCGATGGCCCCGGCCAGGACCAGCGGCTCCGTCCGCCACGGGATCCGCTCCAGGCTCGCCGACCACCCCGTCGAGACGCGCCGGAGCCAGAGCCGCTGGTCGCGGGAGACGCGGGCGTTCACGGCGTAGGGCATCGAATCGCCGTGCCGCTGCTGGAAGAGGAAGACCAGCCCCGCCTTCACGCGGGCCGGATCGAAGCTGCGCACCGCCTGGGCGAGCGCCGCCCAGTTCACGTCGTTGACACCGCGCCGGACGAACAGCTGCGAAACGGTCTCGCGCGCGTGCAGCGTGTCCGTGACCGTCCGGACCGGCACCGATACGAGCAGGGCCGGCGCGCTCCTCAGCCCTCCGAGGTAGCCGTTGTGCCGCGCAACCAGGAAACCGGCGCCGCCCGCCAGAGCCAGGGCCGCCGCCAGGGTGGCCCGGGTTCTCCGCGTGCGTGGACTCAATCCATCTGCCTGCGGATGAAGGTCGGGATCTCCATGTCGGAGAGCGGCTCCGCCACCGGCGCCGCCGGTCCCGCCGGCGGCGTGATCTGCGGGGAGCTGCGCCGAGTCGGAGCGCCCGGGGCCGAGCCGCCGCCGGCCGCCGCCACCTGCTGGCCGGAGGCCCGGAGAGCAGCCACCTGCCGTTGCGGGAACTGGATGACGCCCGCGGCTCGGCCGGCGCCCGTCTCCTTCGCCTCGCGGCGGTCGAACCCGGTCGCGATCACCGTGACCCGGACCTCGCCCTCCATCGCCGGGTCCACCACCGCGCCGAAGATCACGTCGGCGTCGTCGCCCGCCGCGTCGTGGATCGTGTCGCTGATCTGGGTGACCTCGCCCAGCGTGAGGTCGGTGCCGCCGGTGATGTTGACCAGCGCGCCCGTCGCCCCGTTGATCGAGACGTTGTCCAGCAGCGGGCTCGAGATCGCCTGCTGCGCCGCCTCGAGCGCCCGGTTCTCCGCCTTGCCGGTGCCCGTGCCCATCAGGGCCGAGCCGCCGTTCTGCATCACCGTGCGGACGTCGGCGAAGTCCACGTTCACCAGCCCCGTCACGCTGATCAGCGTCGAGATGCCGCGCGTCGCGTTGAGCAGGACCTCGTCCGCCTTCTTCAGGGCGTCGAGGAAGGGCATCCCCTTCCCGGCCACCGCGAGGAGCCGCTCGTTGGGCACGACGATCATCGTGTCCACGTGCTTGCGCATCTCGGCGATGCCCATCTCCGCCTGCTTCATCCGCTTCTTGCCTTCGAAGAGGAACGGCTTGGTGACGATCCCGACGGTGAGCGCGCCCATCTCGCGCGCCATCGCCGCGATGATCGGCGCGGCGCCCGTGCCGGTGCCGCCGCCCATCCCGCAGGTCACGAAGACGAGGTCGGCGCCCTGGAGGACCCGCGCGACGTCGTCGCGGTTCTCCTCGATCGCCTGGCGCCCGATCTCCGGGCGCGCGCCTGCGCCGAGGCCGCGCGTGAGCTTCTTGCCGATCTGGACCTTGATGTCCGACCGGGAGTTCAGCAGCGCCTGGGCATCGGTGTTCACCGAGATGAACTCGACGCCGGTCAGGTGCTCCTCGATCATCCGGTTCACCGCGTTGCCGCCGCCGCCGCCGATGCCGGCGACCTTCATGCGCGCGTTCTGCTGAACCGTTTCCTCGAGCTCGAAGATCATGACCTGGCTCCCGCCTCGCTGGTAGACATCAGAAGAAATCGGTCAACCATCGGCGCACCGAGCCCAACACCCGGTCCACCGTCATCGCCCTCGCGCTCGCCTGCGCCGCGCCGCGCGACAATTCCTGGATCGCGTACATCGCCAGCCCCGTCGCCGTGCTGAACCGCGGCTGTTCCACCGCGTCGATCAGGTTCCCCGACAGGTGCTGCCCCGGCACGCCGAGGCGCACCGGCATTCCGAACACCTCGCGCGCCAGCTCCACCACCCCCGCCAGCTGCGCCGTCCCGCCGGTGAGGATCACCCCCGCCGGCAGCTTCCCCACGTACCCGACCCGCTCGATCTCGCGGGCCACCGCGCCCAGCACCTCGTCGAGGCGCTGGTGGATGATGTCCGCCAGGATGTCGCGCAGCACGTGCCGCGGCTCCTGCCCCGCCGGGCTCGGCAGCTCGATCGTCTCCTGCGGGTCCACCAGCGGCCGGTACGCGATCCCGTACTGCTCCTTCAGCCGCTCGGCGTCGGCCTGCGTCACCGACAGCCCCATCGCGATGTCGCTGGTCACGTGCGCGCCAGCGAACCCGAACGTCCACAGGTGCCGGAACTTCTCGTCGTGGAAGATGGCCAGGTCGGTGCTGCTCCCGCCCAACTCCACGAGCGCCGCGCCCAGCTCCCGCTCGTCCTCGGTCACCGTGGCGTAGCTCGCCGCCAGCGGCTCCAGGACGAACCCCGCCACGTGGTACCCGGCCCGCTCGATCGCCTTCCGCAGGTTCTGGCCGACCGAAGTGGACATCGTCACGAGGAAGACGTCCACTTCCAGCCGCGTCCCCGTCATCCCCACCGGGTCCGAGATCCCGCGCTGCCGGTCCACGATGAACTCCTGCGGAATCACGTGCAGGATCTCGCTGTCCGGCCCCAGGACCACCGCACGCGCGACCTCGATCACGCGCTCCACGTCCGCCTGGCGGATCTCCGGGCTCGTCACCGCGACCACGCCCGGCGAGGTGATCGCGTGCACGTGCTCGCCCGCGATCCCGACCCACACCCCTTCGACTTTGAAGCCCGCCATCCGCTCGGCGGAGGCCACCGCCTCGACCACCGAGCGCGTCGTTTCGTCGATGTCCCGTACCACGCCGCGCCGGACGCCGCTGGTCCGGGACCGTCCCACGCCGAGGATGCGCGCCTCCGGGGAGCGCGGCTCCCCCGCCACCTCGGCGATCACGGCGCAGGTCTTCGTCGTGCCGACATCCAGGCCACAGACGAGGCGATCGCGCATCAGGCCGCCTTCGAGCGCCGGCGGCGCCCGGCCGCGGGCTTTACCACCTTGGCGGGTGCGGCGTCCGTCCCGCCACGCACCACCACCCACCCTTGGAATCGGCCGTCCAGCTCCCGCCAGGAGCGATCACGGCTGCCCAAATCCCTTCGCACCGCCGCCATCGCGCGGACCACCGCCGGGTCCACCGGCGTCCGAAGCAGCAGCCGTCCGCTGTCCAGCTCCAACTCCACGCCCCCTCCCACTCCACCATCGGTGCGCGCTGCCGAGACAAGCCCAAACAGCGCGGGATCGGCCGACTGCACTGCGGCGAGCGCTGCGATCAAGGGCGGCTCGGCGCGCCCCACCACCGGCGCATCCACCGGCGCGGTCGCCGGATCGTACGGGAGCGGGCGGCCGTCGGCTCCCACCGGAACCATCCCCGAGGGCCCCGCCGCCATCGCCACCGGCTCCACCTCGGTCACCTCGACGCGCAGCGTCGCCGGCAGATGCCGCGACACGCGCACCGAAGCGATTCCACCGAGCGAGCCGACGCGCCGCTCCAGCGCGCCCAGAGGCTGCCAGACGCTCGCCCCGCTCTTGAGGCCCAGCGCCCCGATGATCGTCGCCGGCGCGAGGTACCGCGCACCCACCACCTCAACCCGGCGCACCTCGAAGAACGCGAACCGCCGCAGCACCACCGGGCCCCACCAGGGCGACAGGGTCGCGAGCACGATCGCCACCGCAATCGCCACTCGCTTGACGCGCATCACGCCCGTTTCCGCTTATCGAGCAGCGCGCCGATCTCGCGCGCCGCCGCCGTGATGTCGCCCGCGCCGAGCGTCAGGACCACATCGCCATCCCTGGCGAGCGCCGCCACCTCGGCGGCGAGCCCCGCGCGCGACGGCACCCAGTGCACTTCTCTTCCTTCCGCCCGCACCGCATCCGCCACCATTCGCCCGCTCACACCCAGGATCGGCGCCTCGCGCGCCGCGTACACGTCGGTCACCACCACGACGTCCGCCGCCGCGAGTGCCTTCCCCATCGCCGGACCGTGCGCCGCGGTGCGCGAGAACAGGTGCGGCTGGAACACCGCCACCAGCCTCCGGCCCGGGTACGCCTGCCGCGCTCCTTCGAGCGTCGCGGCAATCTCGGTCGGGTGGTGCGCATAGTCATCCACCAGCGCCACGCCGCCGGCCGACCCGACCAACTCGAACCGGCGACCCACTCCCGCGAATGCCGCGAGGGCTTCCAGCGCCGACTCCAGCCTCCCGCCCATCTCCGCGGTGACCGCCAAAGCGGCAGCCGCGTTCCGCACGTTGTGGAGGCCCGGCACCTTGAGCCGCAGCCCCACCGTCCTGCCCCCCGGCATCGCGACCCTGGCAGTCGTTCCGGAGGCCATCTGCCTCACGTCGGCGATGCGCACATCCGCTTGTGCCGCAACGCCTACCGTCCAGGTCGGGCGGCCGGTCCGGGCAGCCACGCGGGTCGCCCTCGCGTCATCCGCCCCGGCGATCACCCGCCGGGCCGGCCGTGCAAACTCCACGAACGCGTCCTCGAGGCCCGCCAGACTGCCGTAGCACTCGAGGTGATCGGCCTCAACATTATTGATCACAGCGACTTCGGCGGACAGCGCGAGAAACGACTTATCGTACTCGTCCGCCTCGACAACGAAGATGGCATCGCCGCCCAGCCTGGTGTTCCCTGACCATGAAGCGATGCGGCCGCCGGCGATCCCGGTTGGATCGAGTCCGGCGGCTGCAAGCGCCTCGGTCGTCATCGCCGTCGTCGTCGTCTTGCCGTGAGTTCCGGCGACGGCGACGACCTGACCAGGAGCGATTGCGGCTGCCAGCGCATCGGCGCGGCGCACCACCGGAATGCCAAGTGCGCGCGCCCGTTCAAGTTCCGCATGATCGGGAGGGACGGCCGCCGTAACGATCACGGCCTGTGCACCCTCCACGTGGCTCGGGTCGTGGCCGGCCATCACGACCCCGCCAGCCTTCCGCACATCCCCCGAGCTCACTGCTCCCCCCGGCCCATCGGGGTCACGGTCGCATCCCGTGACCTCCAACCCCCGGCTCCTGAGGAGCACGGCCAACGCGCTCATCCCAGCGCCGGCGACCCCCATGAAGTGAACGGGGCGCGGATCGGCGGGGGAGAAAAACCGCATTGACAGGCGGCTAATATAAAATCCCACCGCAAGTTGCGAAAGAGCTCGTGCTACTTTTTCGAGAGCAGTCGGAGGGCCTGGGATGCAATTTCCGTGGCGGCATTCGGCCTTGCGCGGCGAGCGGCAGCTGCAGCGAGGCCCGCCATTCTTGCAGGACTGCCCAACAGTTGCGAGACGAGAGTTCCGAGGGTCTCACCGGTCAGCTTCGACTGTTCCAAGAGCACGGCGGCACCGGCGTCGGCCGCTGCCCGGGCGTTGGAGAGTTGGTGTCCGGCGGCGGCCGAGGGGAGCGGAATGAGAATCGCCGGGAGACCCCACGCCGCAAGCGAGGTGACCGTGCCGCCGGAGCGCGACACGACCAGGTCGGCGGCGCCGTATGCGTCCGCGACCGGATCGATGAAACCTGCGACACCGATCCGGCCCTCCTTCCTGAACCCGATGAACCGCCCGAGCATCCCCTGCCCCGTCTGCCAGAGCAGCGACGCGTCACCCGGCAGCTTCCCGGACTCGAGGGCCTCAGCGACGGCGAGGTTGATCGGCAGCGCGCCCTGGCTCCCGCCCGTGACGAACACCAGCGGACGGTCGGCGGCGAAGCCGAGCCTTCGTTTCGCATCCGGCTTCGGTGAGCGCGGCGACGGTAGAGCCGGGATCGGATTGCCGCTGTCGAACACTTCCGTGTTCGGTCCGACCTCGAGACGGGCGCGGGCTTCCGGGAAACCGAGGTGCACCTGGCGCGCGCGGCGCGCGAGCCATCGGGTGGAGATCCCGGGATACGCGTTCGCCTCCTGGAGCACCGCGGGGATGCCGCGACGCATCGCAGCCCACACGACCGGCCCGGCGACGTAGCCGCCGGTGCCGACGACCAGCAGCGGCTGCTCGCGTGCCAGGATCTTGCGGAGCATGCCGAGCGACTCCCAGAGCGCGAACGGGAGGTGGACGTTCCGCCACCACCGCCGCCTCCAGATCGGCTCGAGCGGCAGCAGCTCGTACCCCCACGGCCGCTGCAGGAGGACCGTGGCCTCGAGACCACGCCGACTCCCGACGAAGAACGGCCGGATCGTCGGATCGAGCCGCACCATCTCCTCGGCGATGGCGAGCGCGGGCATCAGGTGCCCGCCCGTACCACCGCCGGTGAAGAGGACGGTGGTCACACCACGATCGCGCGCTTGCGCGAGCCGAGATTGATCAGGAGGCCCGTGGCGACCAGCGCGACGACCATCGCCGAGCGGCCGTAGGAGATGAACGGGAGGACCAGCCCCGTCGTCGGGACCAGCGCGAGCCCCACGCCCATGTGAAGGAACGCGTCCACGCCGACCAGCGCCGCGAGTCCCACGCCGAGATACTGGCGGAAGGGATCGCTTGCCGCGAGCGCCATGCGAAGCGCGAGGAAGAGCCACGCCGAGTAGAGCAGCACCAGGAAGACGACGCCGGCGAACCCCCACTCCTCGCCCACCGTGGCGAAGATGAAATCGCTGTACGGATACGGCAGAAAGCCGAGCTTCTGCTGCCCCTGCCCGAAACCGACGCCGAACAGCTTCCCCGCCCCGATCCCGATCAGCGACTGGTTGATCTGGTAACCCGAGGCCAGCCGGTCCGCGCCGGGATCCAGGAACGCTGTCATCCGCAGCACGCGGTACTGCATGTGCTGGATCTGCTCCCAGACGAGCGGGATGACGATCAGGCCGAACAGGAGGAAGTGCCCGATCCGCGCCCCGGCGGCGAAGAGCACGATCATCGCCAGCAGCCCGATCACGACCGCCGTCGAGAGGTCGGGTTCCACGAGCACGAGCAGGCTGAGCGGGACGACCACGACGAGCACCGGGAGCAGCCCCTTGCTCAGGTGCGTCAGCTCCTTGGCCTTCTTCGCGCACAGCATCGCCGTCCAGACGACCACGATGAGCTTCGCGACCTCGGACACCTGGATCGAGACGCCCAGCACGAGCCAGCGGCGCGAGCCGTTCACGCGGGGCGCGATCGCGTGGGTGAAGGGAAGCAGAAGCAGGACCAGCGCGAAGAAGGTGCCGATCATCAGCGGCCACGCCCACCGGCGCAGCCGCTCGAGATCGAAGCGCGAGGCGATGATCAGGAGCAGCCCGCCCGCCGCGGCGCCCAGCGCCTGATCCAGGGCGAGGGAGGAGCCGATCGGCCTGCCCCGCTGCATCAGCGCTGACGATGCTCCGTAGACCGACACCAGACCGAACACCACCAGCGCGGCGGTGATGATCACCATCAGCCGCGCCTCCCAGCCGAGCATCCGGTCGCGGACCGTCATCTCCAGCCCTCGACGATGGCGCGGAAGCGCTCGCCGCGCTCCTCGGCGCTGGTGAACATGTCGAAGCTCGTGCACCCGGGCGCCAGCAGGACCGCGTCCCCCGGCTGAGCCAGCTTGCGGGCGCGCCCCAGCACCGTCTCGAAGTCGCGGCCCCCCCCCTCGACCCGCTCCACGCGGGCTGCGCCCGCCAGGTCGCGCTCGATGAGCGGAGCGGCTTCCCCGTACGCGACGACGCAGCGCACCCGCTGGAGCGATGGCGCCAGCTCGCGGAAGGACGCGATCTTGGGCCGTCCCCCCAGGAGCAGGACGACCGGGCGCATCACACTCTCGAGGGCCACCTCGACCGCGCTGAGGACCGTGGCCTTGGAATCGTTGATCCAGAGCACGCCGTCCAGCTCACGCACCGGCTCGAGGCGGTGGTGCAGCGGGCGGAAGGTCTTGAGCGCAGCGGCCAGCTGCTGGCGATCCGCGTCGGGGGGGAGTGCCAGCACGGCCGCGAGCGTGTTTGCCACATTGTGATCGCCCAGGAGATGGATATCCTGCCGCTTGATGAGCGGCGTCCCCCGCGCCACCAGCCACTCAGCCTTCCGGTCGTAGAACCCTGCGGCTGCGCGCTGCACGAGAGAGAAGGTCTCGTGGCTCCCCGCCGCCTCGGACGCCATCGCCAGCGCGGCTGGATCGTCGCCGTTGGTGACCCAGCGGCTCTCGGGCTTGGCGTTCCTGTAAAGGAGCGCCTTGTCCGCGTAGTACGCCTCCACCGTGCCGTACCGGTCGAGGTGGTCGGGCGAGAGGTTCGTGAGGACCCCGACGGCGGGCGCGAGCTCCGGCGAGTCGTGGAGCTGGAAGGAGCTGGCCTCCACGGCCAGCCACCGCGGCGACTTCCCCGCCAGCGCCACCTCCGTGAGCGCGAGTCCGATGTTGCCGGCGCCGCCCGCCTCGCCGAGCCCCAGCGCGCCGAGCAGGTGCGCGATGCAGGCCGTCGTCGTGGACTTCCCCTTCGTGCCGGTCACGACGATGAACTTCGTCCCGCCGAGGAAGCGCATGCCCAGGGATAGCTCGGCGACGACAGGCACGCCGGCGGCCCGGGCTGCTGCGACAGGCGGCGCGTCAGGCGGGACGCCCGGCGAGAGGATCACGATGGCGGAGCGTGCGATCCTCTCCAGGTCGTGCCGCCCCAGCTCCACGTCGCAGCCGGCCTTCCGCAGCGCCTCCACGTTTTCCCGCAGCGCCGGCTTGTCGGCGGCGTCGGAGGCGTACACCGGCACCCCTGCCCGGCGCAGGATGAGAGCCGCGGCGCGGCCGCTCCGCATGAGGCCCACGACCGCGACCCCGCGCTGCATCCAGCGCTCCGGGATCACCGCGCCGGACCGAGCCGACCTGTCTCCGCCGCCGTCCTTCGCGCCGCCCGCACCCGACTCACCCGGGCTGGAGATCACCGGATCTTGAGGGTCGCGAGGGCAACCAGCGCGCAGATGATGCCCAGGATGTAGAACCGCGTCACCACCGTGGACTCGTGCCAGCCCATCTGCTCGAAGTGGTGGTGCAGCGGCGCCATCCGGAACAGCCGGTGCTGCTCGGCGTACGCCCGCCCATGGCGGCGCATCCGCCATTTGAAGACACCGGTCTGGAGCACCACCGAGGTGGTTTCCGCCACGAAGACGCCGCCGACCAGGAGCAGCAGGAACTCCGACTTGAGCAGGATGGCCGTGGTGCCGAGCGCGCCGCCGATGGCGAGCGAGCCGGTGTCGCCCATGAACACCCTGGCGGGGTGGGCATTGAACCAGAGGAAGCCGAGGCAGGCGCCCATCAGACTCGCGCAGAAGACCGCCAGCTCGCCGGCGCCCGGGAGGTAGAAGACCTTGAGGTAGTCCGAGGCGTCGGTGCGACCGAACAGGTAGGCGAAGGCGGCGAACGCGAGCGCGGCGATCGCCGAGAGCCCGGTCGAGAGCCCGTCGAGCCCGTCCGTCAGGTTCACCGCGTTGGACCAGGCCGTCTCGACGAAGGTCACGAAGGCGATGTAGAGGGGCGGCCACATCAGGAAGTAGACGTACTTGAAGAACGGCACGGTGGTGGAGGACGGCGGGAGCACCGTGCCGGTCCACGGAAAGACCAGCAGCGCCACGCCGAGCGCGAGGCCGAAGGAGATCTGGCCCGCGAGCTTGTATCGCGCCACCAGCCCCGACGACCGCCGCTGCACGACCTTGAGGTAGTCGTCCACGAAACCGATTGCGCCCATCCAGACGGTAGCCAGGAGGACGATCAGGACGAAACGGTTGTCGAGCTGCGCCCACAGCAGCGTGGAGACCACGGTCGCCAGGAGAATGATCACGCCGCCCATCGTGGGGGTGCCGCGCTTCCCCAGGTGAGTGGACGGCCCGTCGGCACGCACGATCTGGCCGACCTTGAGCGCCGTCAGCCGCCGGATGATCGCGGGTCCGACGACGAAGGCGATCAGGAGCGCCGTAGCGATCGCCGCGCCGGCGCGGAAGGAGATGTACGTGATCAGGTTCGCGAGCGTGTACTGGTGCGCGTACGGCCAGAGCAATTGGTAGATCACGCGTGCGCCTCGCTCGCCGGGTGGGACGGCCACAGCAGCGGAATAATCGTTTCCAGCCGGACGCCGCGCGAGGCCTTGAGGAGCACGACGTCCCCCTTCTGGAGTGTCTCCTTCAGCCTCGGCGCCACGGCCTCCGGCGTCGTGCCGGAGAGCAGCTTCGCCTTGAGCTTCGCTTTCAGCGCCTCGAAGGCGGGCGCGAACTCGCCGATCGCCACCACCACGTCGGGCCGCGCCGCGACGATCTGCTCGGCCACCTGGCGATGCAACTCGGCCGAGCGCGCGCCCAGCTCGCGCATCGTCCCCGCGACGACGACCGCACGCCGGTCGCCGCGGATCGCGCCCAGCAGGTCGAGCGCGGCGGCGAAGGACGACGGGTTGGCATTGTAGGTGTCGTTGATGACGGTGTGCCCGTCCAGCTCCAAGATCTCCGACCGCCCGGCCGGGAGGCGCGCCCCGGCGAGCGCCGGCGCCGCATCCTCGACCGGCACGCCCAGCGCATCCGCGACCGCCAAGGCGACGAGCGCGTTCGCCACCATGTGCCGGCCCGGGAGCGGCAGCTCGACCTCGATGCCCCGCACCGTGAAGCGCGGGCGCCCATCGGGCAGGAGCCGGACGTTCTCCGCCGTCCAATCGGCGCCCGCGAGCCCCGCCGTCACCACCTTCTTCGCCTTGCGGCGCGCAGCCTCGGCAAGGTTTGGAGGCTGAGTCCCGACGACGGCGGTGGCCGCCCCGTCCAGGAGCGAGACCTTCTCCTCGAAGACCTTCTCGAGGGAGCCGAACCCTTCCAGGTGCGCCGCATCCACCGTGGTCACGACCGCGACGTCGGGGCGCACGATGTCGCGCTGGCGCGGGATCTCGCCCGGCACGCTGGCGCCACACTCGATCACCGCAGCCTCGGCGTCGACGGGGATCGCGAGCACCGTGAGCGGCACGCCGACCAGGTTGTTGAGGTTCCGCTCGGAGCGATGCACCCGGAACGCAGCGCCCAGCGCCGCCGCCGTCAGCTCCTTGGTGCTGGTCTTCCCCGTCGTTCCCGTGATGGCCACGACCGGGCCGCGGAAGTTGTCGCGACGGAAGCGCGCCAGCTTGCCCAGGGCCTCCAGCGTGTCGTCCACCTCGAACCAGTCGAAGCCGGGCCAGCGCGGCGTGCCCTGGCGGACGATCACGCCGCCGACGTCGGCCCAGCGCGCGTCGCTCAGGAAGTCGTGCGCGTCGAAGCGCTCGCCCTTCAAGGCCACGAACAGCTCGCCGGCCTTGAGCGAGCGCGTGTCGGTCGAGACGCCGGTGTAGTCGTGCACCCAGGTCGCCTCGGGCAGACCCAGCGCCTTGGTCACGTCGCGCGCGTTCCAGAGGTACGCGGTCACTTCGAGGCGGCCGCGGGCGCGGAGGCGACGATCTCGCGCTCGTCCATCGGGACGTGCTCGGTCCCGATCACCTGGTACGTCTCGTGCCCCTTCCCCGCCAGGAAGAGCACGTCATCGGGCTTCGCGATGGAGAGGGCGCGGACGATCGCGGCGCGCCGGTCCACGATCCTCAGGTGCGGCGTCTGGCCCATCCCTTGCTCGATGTCGTCCAAGATCTTCTCCGGGGGCTCGGTGCGCGGGTTGTCGGAGGTAACGACGGCCAGGTCGGCGTCGCGCGCGGCGATGGCTCCCATCAGCGGGCGCTTGCCCTTGTCGCGGTCGCCGCCGGCGCCGAACACCACGATGAGGCGTCCCTTGGTCAGCGGGCGCAGGGCCGCGAGCGCGCGCTCGAGGGCGTCGGGGGTGTGCGCGTAGTCGCGCAGCACGACGCACGGCGTGTCCGCGATCCGCTCCATCCGGCCCGGGACCTGCGACGCCGCGGAGAGCCGCTGCGCCACTTCGCCGAGGTCCCGGCCGAGCGCGATCGCGGCCGCCGCGGCGCCCAGCGCGTTCTCCACGTTGAAGCGCCCGAGGAGCGGGAGCGCGACCCGCTCCGACCGGCCGTGCGCCGCCAACACGAACCGCATCCCCGCCCGGTCGCCCTCGATCGCTTCCGCCATCACGTCCGCGGTCTTGTCGATGCCGAAGGTCAGGCGCTGCGCGCGCGGCGGCAGGCCGACCCACGCGGGCTCGTCCGCGTTCACGACCTGGAATCCCTCCGGCGCGAGGTACCGGTCGAGCTTCGCCTTCGCCGCCAGGTAGGTCGGGACGTCCCCGTGGTAGTCGAGGTGGTCGCGCGTGAGGTTGGTGAAGACGCCGACGAGGAACTCGAGGCCGGCGACGCGGTCCTGGTCCAGGCTGTGGGACGACGTCTCCATCGCCACGACCCGGACCCCGCCGTCGCGCAGGGCGGCCAGCGCCGCCTGGAGGTCCACCGGCCCCGGCGTCGTGAGCGAGCCCGCGGTGGGCAGGATCCTCCCCTCCCCGTCGATCGCGCCGAGCGTGCCGATCGAGCCCGCCGGCCCGCGATCGCCGAAGAGATGGCGCAGCAGGTGCACGGTGGTCGTCTTCCCGTTGGTGCCGGTGACGGCAAGCAGCTCGAGGGAAGCCGCCGGATCACCGTAGAAGAGCGCCGCCGCCGTCGCCGCCGCGACCTTGCCGTCGGTCACCTCGATCAGCGGGATCGGCGCGCCGGGCACCGGTTTCTCGACCAGCGCCGCGGTCGCTCCCGCCTGCGCCGCGGCGGCGACGAAGGCGTGGCCGTCCGCGACCGAGCCGGCGTACGCGCAGAACAGCGTGCCCGGCACGACCCGGCGGCTGTCGGTAGTCACCGCGCTCCACTCGGGCGACGCGGCGCCCGACGGCCGCGGCGGCCAACGCACCAGGAGCTTCGCACGCTCCAACCGCTCGCGCAGCGCGGCGGCCTTCACCGCCTGTCCCCCCCTCGGCCTTCCCCGCCCGCGCGCACGGTCACGGTGCTCCCGGCCGGCGCCGCGCTCCCCGCGGCGGGCGACGTGCCCGCGACCTTCCCCCAGCCCTCGACGCGGACTTCGAAGCCGTGCTGGTGCAGGACTCGCGCGGCGGCCCTGAGCGTGAGCCCCGCCACGTCCGGCACCGTGCGCGGGCGCGTGCTGTCCCGGGGCGCCGCTGACGGCGGCCAGGCGACGACCACGTCGGACACGGGGGCCGCTTCCTCGGCTCGGCCGTTGGCCGCGGCGCCGTCCTCGCCGCCGGGGAGCCCGGGCTGGGCGACGGGCCGGCGCTGCTTCGCCACCTCCGCCAGCCGGCCGCGGTCAACCGTCACGCCCGGCGTCGCCAACGCTGCCTCGAGGATGGAGCGGACCACCGGCGCCGCCGTCGCGCCGCTCAGGTAGTCGCCCTGCGGGTCGTCGAGCTTCACCACCAGGACCAGCTGCGGGTCCTGCGCGGGGAAGAGCCCGACGAAGTTGGGCGTGTAGTGTCCCGCCAGGTAACGGCCGTTCACGGTGCGGCGCGGCGTGCCGGTCTTCCCGGCGAGGGAGTAGGTGCCGAGCGCCGCGCTCCGCCCGGTGCCCTCCTCCACCACGCCCTGGAGCATGTGGGTGAGCTGCGAGGCGATGCTCGCGCTCACCGCGCGGCGCACCGGACGTGCGCGCTCCACCGAGCGCACCGTGCCGTCCGCGTCCCGGATCTCGCGCACGATCGTCGGCTCCAGGAGCACGCCGCCGTTGGCCAGGGCCCCGTACGCCGCAGCGAGCTGCAGCGGCGTCACCGCGGCCTCGTAACCCATCGCCAGGCTGGCGGGACTCTCGACGGTCCAGAAGCGCGGGTTCCGGAGCCGGCCGGGCGACTCGCCCGCCAGTTCGATGCCGGTCGGCGTCCCGAACCCGAAGTCGCGAAGCGCCTCGAACTGCTCCGCCGGCGTCAGGCGGGTGCTGAATTTCGCGATGCCGATGTTGCTCGAGACCCGGATGACGTCGGCCAGGGTCAGCTCGCGGTTCGGGTGCACGTCGTCGATCGCGCGCCCGTTGAGGACGTAGTGCCCGTTCTCGCCGAAGATGGTGTCGGCCGCCGTGGCCTTCCCCGCGCGCAGCAGCGCCGCGGCGGTGAAGATCTTGGCGGTGGAGCCGGGCTCGAAGGCGTCGCCGAGCCCGCTGCCTTCCGCCGGGTTCTGGCGGATGCTGGCGAGGGCGAGGATCTCGCCGGTCGCCGGCTGGAGGATGACGACGTCACCGCCGCTCGCGCGCGTCGTCGCCACCGCGGTCGCCAGCGCACGCTCGGCGATCTCCTCCAGCTCCGCGTCGACGGTCAGGTAGACGTCCTCGCCGCTCTGGGGCTCGACCGCCGGGCGCGACGGCGAGGGATAGGTGTGTCCGGCGCGGTCGCGGAGCATCACCGCGCTGCCGGGCCGGCCGGCGAGGGTGGAATCCAGCGCCCGCTCCAGCCCCGACGCGCCATGCCCCGTCTGGTCCGTCCGCCCGATGAGTCCCGCCGCGAGATCGGGACGCGGGTAGAAGCGCTGGAGCCGCTGCTCGAGGTAGACCCCGCGCACCGACTTCAGGGGCGCGACGGCGTTCCAGTCGTACGGCCCGGGCCACTCCACCCACACGCGGTCGGACGCGAGGACGCGCGCGATCTCGTCGCGCCGCTTTCCCAGGGCCTTGGCCAGGAGCTCGGCGGCCCGCGTCGCGTCCGAGACCTCTTTCGGGGCGACGCCGACACCGTACGTCACCTGGCTCAGGGCGATCGCCACGCCGTTCCGATCGTAGATCGCGCCCCGCTGCGCCGGCAGTTCGACGCGCACCGTCTGCTGCTCCGCCGCGCGGCGGCGCCACGAATCCCCGTGCACCAGCTGCACGTCCACCGCGCGGACGACGATCGCGATCGCGGCGAGGACGAAGGCGGCACCGACCAGCGTGATGCGCGACGGGCGCTTGATCACCGTGTCACCGGGCCCGAGGGGGGGGGACCTGCAGAATGACGATCTCGGTGTCCTGGGGCAAGCGCAGGCCGAGGCGCGCCTGCGCCAACGGGACCAGGACGGCGCGGCTCTGGGCGTGGCGGATGGCGGCGACCGCATCCGCGCGGGTGGCCTCGAGGGCCCCGCGCGCCGCCTGGAGTGTCCGGAGCTGCCGCACGGTGGCCAGCGCCTCCGTCTGCCGCCAGACCACTGCGGCCGCCATCACCAGGAAGCCGGCCAGCCAGATCGCCACCCAATGCCGGCCCTTGAGCTTCACGTTGCCTTCCGGAAGGCGCGGAGGCGTGCGCTCCGCGCGCGAGGGTTCCGCACGGTCTCCTCCGCCGACGGGCGGACGGGGTGCCGGGTGAGCAGCGTGCCGAGCGGCCGCCCGCGGCACGTGCACACGGGCTGGCCCGGCGGGCAAATGCACGAGCGCGCCCACTCCCGCATCGCGACTTTCACCTCGCGATCCTCGCCCGAGTGGTAGCTGATGACGGCGAGCACCGCCGTCGGCGCCGCCACCTCGAGGAGCGCCGGGAGCGCGCGGGCGAGGCGCTCGATCTCGCCGTTCACCGCGATGCGCACGGCCTGGAAGAGCCGGGCGAAGTCGTCCGGGCCGCTCCGCGGCCCCAGCACCGCCCGGATCGCCCCGACCAGGTCCTCGCTGATGGCGAAGGGGCGCGTGGCGCGGCGCCGTGCGATCTCGCGGGCCAGCGCGCGCGCGCGGCGCTCGTCGGCGTAGTCACGGAACGCGGCGCCGAGCTCGCCTTCGTCCGACCGGTTCAGCCACTCCGCCGCCGTCACCGGCGCGCCGGGCGTCATGCGCATGTCGAGCACCGTACCGGGCCGGAAGCTGAAGCCGCGGGCCGGATCGTCCAGCTGGGGCGACGACACGCCGAGATCGAGGAGAATCCCGTCGGGTCGCAGCGCGACGACGTCCGGATCGGCGGGGGTATCGGCGAAGTCCCCCTCACGGACGCGCGCCGTCGGGCCGAGCCGCTCGCGCGCCGCGCGTACCGCGGCCGGATCCCGGTCGAGCCCCAGGACCTCGGCGCCGACCGCTACGAGCCGCGCGGCGTGCCCCCCGCCGCCCAGGGTGCCGTCCAGTATGCGCTGGCAACCTTCGAAGAGCCGGCACACCTCCTCGACCAGGACGGGCTGGTGGGCATAGGGCAAGTGTGAGAGGTGAGGTTCGTGAGGAGTGAGAAGGCCAGGTGAGGGGTGAGAAGACGAAGTGAGAGGGCCCACCCCGCCCACCGAGCCCGGCGTCTCTCGTCTCACGCCCTTCGACCTCTCACGTCTCACTTGGCCCTCTCACCTCTCGCGCCTGACTCCTCACATCCCCACAAGGAAACGCCCCACCTGCAGGCGCAGGCGGGGCGCAGATGACGGGGCTGACGGGGATCGAACCCGCGACCTCCGGTGTGACAGACCGGCACTCTAACCAGCTGAGCTACAGCCCCCCGCGGCCAAGCATGTCAATATAGAAACGCGGGAGGCCGGCTACAAGCTACGAGCCGCATTTGAAGGCGCGGGCGCTCGCGAGCTGCGTCAACGTCGTCTGGAACTGCGGGAGGTAGGTCAGCAGCTGGCTCGCGGTGTCCCGGTTGACCGCGACGTTCGCCGTGATGTTCGCCTCCGCCTGGTTCAGGAAGTCGGTGCTCGCCTTGACCGCGGCGCAGCCGGGCTCGCGGGCCGTCTGATCCTTCGCCTGCAGCCGCTTGTACGCCTCCGTGGCCACATGCAGCTGCGCGTAGCCCTCCTGGAACTGGGCCACCCCGCGGTAGAACGTCGCCGTCTTCTGCGCGTCACCGGAGGCCCAGTTCTGCGCCGCCGAGAACAGGGAATCGGCGCGCGCAAAGGCCGTGTCCTGAAGCGCCTTCACCGCGGCCCGGAGGAAGACGCCGGCGGCCGGCTGGCGGTATGTCGAGTCCGCGTCGCCGGCCATCCTCGCGTGCGCGAGAGCCGAATCAACCTGACCCCGCGCCTGCAACAAGTTGGCGTACACCAGGTGCCCGCGGCCGTCCGCGGGCACCAATTTCATGAACTGCTGCACCGCGACCATCGCGCCCGTCGTGTCGTTCTTCCCCAGGAGCAGCGTGGCGTAGAGATACCAGTTGTTCGCCCAGGTGGGCACCTTCACCGTGGCCCGCTGCACCCACCGCATGATCCGGGCGCTGTCCCCCGCGCGCCCGGCGAAATCCAGCATCCGGACGATGAACGTCGAGTCCACCTTCGACGAATCCGCTTCCGCCGCAATGCTCAACACCGCGACCGCGCTGTCCCACTTCTGCTCCGCGCCGAACGCGATGGCTTTGACGTTCAGCAGGTCCCACTGGCTGGGGTTCCGCTGGAGCGCGTCGTTGACCAGCAGCACCGCGCTGTCGGGCTGGCCCTGTATCACGTAGAGCTGGGCCGCGCTCTTGCGCAGATCGTTGTCGTTGATGTCGACCTGGAGGATATGGTGCAGCATGTGGAGCAGCTGCACCGTGTCGTGCTTCTCCTGGTAGATGTACGCGAGCGTGCGGGCCACCGTGGTGTTGAGCGAGTCGGCGTCGTGCGCGCGCTCGAGCGAACGCTGCACCGAGTCCTGCGGTGCCCCCTGGTCCTGGAGCGTCAGCGCCAGGCAGAGGAGCGCGCCGCCGCTCTGCGGATCGTAGCGCAACGCGCGGCGGGCCATGTCCAGGGCGCGCTCGTAGTTCTTCTGCTCGCGCGCGTCGCGGCAGTGCTGGATGTGCTCGAACGACTGGAACTTGTCGACTATCCGGTCGGCGAGGGTGTTGCCGATGGAGCCGCTCACCCTGGAGCGGGCCACGACCACCGACGCCGCCGTGCCCATCGGATTGTTGCGGATGGCCTGGACGAGCCGCGCCAGGACCAGGACGGAGTCCGTGCCGCGCGGGAAGACGCGGCCGTCCACGATGAAGCGCGCGTTCAGCACGCCGGCGAGCTGGCCGACCTGGGTGGGCTCCAGCTCCACGGTGCAGCCGAAGCCGCTCTGATCGAGCGCGTCGCACATCACCCGCTTCTGGATGGCGGTGAAGTCGTCGGCATGGGCGGCCTGGATCCGGTCGCGGAACGCGTCGCTGACTTCGATGGCGATGGTGGAGTCGGCGGGCTGGACGCGCCCGAACGGCACAATCAGCACCTTCGGACCGTTCTGCGTGGGGAGCACCCGCACCAGCTGCGCGAAAGCGGGCGCCGCAAGGCACACCGCGCTCCCCACGGCGATCCCGACCGATCGCGTCCACGCGCCAAGAGACGCTGCACGCCACGTCATGCGATGAGTCCTCCGGTGAGTCTGCATCCGATTGTACCCGCCAACGCCGGAAGTGGGCGAAGAGGGATTCGAACCCCCGACTTCCTGCGTGTAAGGCAGGCGCTCTGGACCAGCTGAGCTATTCGCCCGTGCGCCAACTACAGGATGAGGCCGAGCGGCAATAGCACGCAGTATCCCACCACGAGCAAGATGGGTGCCGCGGTCGTCGACCCGTGCGCCAGCAGCAGGTAGCCCGCGCCCAATGCGAGGGCCGCCCCGACGAACAGGGCGGCGTTGACGACCCCGAACTGGAGTCGCGCCTGAGGCCCGGAACTCTGCACAGCGATTGAGGATAGCGGCCGCCCGGTGGGGCGTCAAGCGCGCCGCCTAGGGCGGCGGCGGCGCGCCACCCGCCTCCACCGTGGCGAGGAGGTCGCGGCATTTCTTGCCCCACGGATTGAACTTGTTCGCCGCGAACCCCGCCTGCCAGGTGGCCTTGGCCGCATCCGGATTGCCGCACAGCCATTGGGCCCGGCCCAGCTCGTAGTAGGCTTCGATCATGTTGGGCCCGATGTCGAGCGTCCTCTGGAAGAAGTTCTCCGCATCCTCGAACATCTCGCGTTGCAGGTAGACGAGGCCGAGGTAGAAGTTGGCGTAGAGGGTGGCCTTCCTGTCGTTGGCCATCCGGATCGCCTTCGAGAGGTGCTCGATCGCCTCGCCGAAGATCTTCTTCTTGAGACAGACGTAGCCGAGGTTGATGCGCGCCAGGGAATTGCCCGGCTCCTTCATCAGGACCTTCTGGAGCGTGGCGAGCGCGTCGTCATAGTCTTCCTTCAGCATCTGGGCCCAACCCAGGAGCGACTCCGCCTGCACCTCTCCGGGCGAGAGCGCCAGCGCCTTGGTGAGGGCCTGGATCGCGCCGTCGTAGTCGCCGAGCGAGATGAGGCTCCACCCCTTCTCGATGAAGGTGGACGCACCGATGTGGTCCGCCTGGACGACGGGGCGCGCGGTCTCGAAGCCGGGCGCCGCCCCCGCGCCCGCCTCCTCCCGCCCCTCCGCCTGCTTGTAGCGGTCCACCAGGGAGCGGATCTCCTCCTTGACGGCGGTGAGATCCGTGATCGCGCCGTCCACCTGTTTGAAGAGCGCGATGATGTCCTTCTTGATGGCCGCCAGCGCCGGGGGCGCCTTCGCGGACTCGAGCGCCGCGCTGATCTGCTCGCGGCGCGCCTTGAGGGCCTGTACCAGGTCGTCAGCCATGTTCCTCTCCGAAAGACGACGCCTTCACACCCGTGCCCCGGCGCGGCGGCGCTCGATTGCCGCCTGGCACCGTTCCGCCAGCGCGCCCAGCGGCGCGACCTCTTCCACCGCACCTGCCTCCACAGCTGCGTGCGGCATCCCGTAGACGACCGCGGTCGCTCGGTCCTGCGCGAGCGTCGCGCCGCCGGCGCGCCGGATGGCGGCCAGGCCCTCGGCCCCGTCGTGGCCCATCCCGGTCAGGACCAGGCCCACCGCCCGCGCGCCGAAGGTGTCGGCCACGCTCCGGAACAGGTGGTCCGCGGCAGGCCGCACGCCCCACAGGGGCTCGTCCCGGCTCAACGCGACGGTGACCGAGCCGCCGGCGCCGCGCAAGCGCATGTGGTAGTCGCCGGGGGCGACGTAGATCGTGTCGGCCGCCACGACCGCGCCGTGCTCCGCCTCGAGCACCCGGGCGCTGCAGAGGCCGTCGAGCCGCTCGGCGAGGCTCCGCGTGAAGCCGCGCGGCATGTGCTGCACGACCAGCGTGGCGGCGTCCAGGCCGGTGCGGAGCGCGGGGAGCAGCTCCGCCAGCGCCCTCGGGCCGCCCGCGGACGCCGCGATCGCCAGCGCAAAGCGGGCCGCTCCCGGGAACAGCGCCGGGCGATCCGCCGCGGCCGCCGGCGCGGCGCGGCGCGCGAACGCCGACAGGTCCGCGGCCGCCGCGGCCCGCAGCGCGGCGAGCAGTCGCGGTCCCAGCTCTGCCGTCCCCGCGGGCGCCGCCGCGCCCGCCTCCGGCTTCTCCACCAGCTCCACCGCGCCCAGCTCCAGCGCGCGGATCGCCTCGGCGCAACTCCGGCCGGCGCGCGCCGACACGACCACGATCGGCCGCGGCGCCTCCTCCATGATCCGCTCGATGGCCGCGAGCCCGTCGAGCCCGGGCATCGAGAGGTCCATCGTCACGACGTCCGGCCGGTGCGCGTGCACCTTGGCGAGCGCATCGTTCCCGTCGCGCGCCGTCGCGACCACGCGGAACTCGCCCGAGGCGGACACGATGTCTGCCAGCACGCGCCGGATGAGGGCGCTGTCGTCCACCACCAGCACGGAGCGCGGCGCGCTAGAGCGTTCGGGATCCATGCGCCACCGTGCGCACCTCGATGCGCCCGTCGTCGAGGTGGAAGTAGACCGAGCGGCCGTGCCGCTCCAGCACGTCTTCGCCGACCAGCGGGATGTGCGCGTGCGCGAGCGCCTGCCGCGCGGCAGCGACGTTCCGCTCCCCCATCGCGATCGCGGCCGACGCCGGGCCGAACATGCTCGCCCCGCCGACCAGCCACGCCGTCAGCCGGTCGCGTTGCGCGCCGGCGGCCTCCATCTCCGCCAGCGCGCGGGGAACCGCCGTCTCGGGGAATCGGCCCGGGTTCGAGCGGTCGCGCGCCATCTGCTGCGACGGCAGGAGAAGGTGCAGCAGCGCCCCGACCTTGGCCTGCGCATCGTAGAGGACCACCGCCACGCACGACCCGAGCCCCAGGGTGACCAGCACCGCGTCGCCCCGGTCCACGGCCCACTGGGCCACGCCGACCACGCGCTCGCTCATCGCCGGCGGAACAGCCGTTCCCTCGGTTCTTCCAGCTCGAAGCGCGAGCGCGCCGGCCCGACGAGCGTTTCGACCTTGCCGAGCAGGAGCCTCCCGCCGGGCACGAGCGCGTCGGCGAACGCGGCGAACAGCCGCTCCTGGGTCGCGCGGTCGAAGTAGATGACGACGTTGCGGCACACCACGAGGTGGTAGGGGGGCGCGGGCGGCGGCTCGCTTGTGAGATCGCGCGCCAGCGCCTTCACGCGCCGCGAGAGCGCGGGAACGACCCGGTGCAGCGGCCCCGGCGAGAACCAGCGGGATAGGAGCGCCGGCGGTACTTCCGCGACCGCGGCCGCCGAGTACTCCGCCCGGCGCACGGCCTCCACCGCCCCCGGATCGAGGTCGGTCGCGTCGATCCGCAGCCGCCGCGCCAGCGCGGCCTCACCCCCGTCGTCCGCGCCAGCGTGCTCCGCGAAGATCAGTGCCAGCGTGTACGGCTCTTCCCCCGACGCGCATCCCGCCGACCAGACCTTCACGCGTCCCGGCGCCGCCCACAGCTCCGGCACCACCCGCCGCCGGAGCAGGGCCCAGGTTTCCGGATTGCGGAAGAAGCGCGTGACGCCGACCGTGAGCGCGTCGAGCAGGCGGTCGTATTCGGCCGGGACGGCGTCCAGGACCCCGGCGTAGGCGGCGAAGGTGGGGGTCCCGCACGCCCGCATCCGCACCGCGAGGCGGCGCCGGAGGCACGGCTGCTTGTAGCTCGACAGCCGCAGCCCGTGTTCGCGCTGGATCTTGCCCATCAGGGAGTGCAACGCGGGATCGTCCGGCCGCGTCCGGGCCACGGCCATCAGGACACGCGGTCCAGGGTCGCGAGGTTGGCGCGCGCCAGCTCGTGGGCGGGATTGAGGACCAGCGCCTCCTTCCAGGCCGCGGCGGCCTCCGCGGTCCGCTTCTCGCGGTAGGCGAGATTCCCCAGCTTGAAGTACACGTCGTCGCCGAGGCGCGGCGCGAGCTTCACGGCGCGCTCGTAGGCCAGCTGCGCCTCCTCGGGCCGGCCGCCGCGGTAGAAGAGGTCGCCGAGGTTCTTCGAGAGCTGCGGGAGAGAGGGCTCGTCCTCCAGGGCGGCGGTCAGCAGCTGCTCGGCGCGCTCCAGCTCGCCGCGGCGCTCGGACAGCACGGCGATGTTGTTCCGGAGTGGCGCGTTGTGCGGGAAGCGGCTCAGCCCCTCCTCCGCCGTGGGGAGCGCTTCCGCCTCGCGGCCCGCCATGACTGCGGCGAGCGAGCGGGCCCAGTACCAGAGCGCGCTCGGCGGCATGCCGCCGGGCGCGAGAGAGCGCGCGCGGTCCAGCCGCTCGATCGCCTGGTCGCCCTGGCCCCGCTTCAGCGCGACGATCCCCCAGCCCAGCATGACCCGCCAGTCGTCCTTGGCCCGCGCGGCCGCCTCGGCGAACGCGGCCTCCGCCTCCGCGAGGCGCCCGAGGTGCTCCAGCGCCACGCCGAGGTTGTGGAGCACCTCCGGCCGGCCGCCGCCCTTCTCCGCCGCGAGGCGCAGCGCGTCCACCGCGTCGCCCCACCGGCCCTGACGCAGCGCCACCAGCCCGATGTAGAAGTGCGCCTGCGGATCGGCGGGCCGGAGCTCCACCACGCGGTGGAACTCGCGGGCGGCTTCGTCCAGCATCGTCGTCTTGTAGAAGGCGAGGCCCAAATTGCGGTGCTCCTCCACCCGTGCGTCGCTGCCCACCGGCACCACGTCGGCCTGCGTCTTCCCCAGCCGGTGCGCGAAGCCCGCGGTGATGAGGCCGTAGAGCGCCTTCCCCACGTCGAACTCGAGCAGGCCGGAGTCGTCGATCAGCGACGCGACGTCACGCTGGCCGTCCAGCAGCGGCAGCAGCCGTTGCTGCTCGGCGGTGAGCGAGACGCCGGAGGCCGCCAGCCGTGACCGGTCCACCACGAAGATGAGGTCAAAGGAGGGGATCTTCTTCTCGATGAGGCTCCACTCGTCCACCCGCCGCGCCCCCTCGAGGAGCAGCGACTCCGGCGTGATGCGGACGAGGAAGTCCTGCTCCTCGGGCTGGACGTCGGGCTCGAAGGAGAACGAGCCGGACATCCAGGTGAACAGAAAGTAGACGGCCTCCTCGATCTGCACCCGCATGTAGCGCTCGAGGTCCGGCCGCGAGATCGAGCCCATCGCGACCAGCAGCTCGCCCAGCCGCTTGTCGCGCTCGTGCGCCTGTCGCTCGATGCCCGCCTGCAGCTGCTCGGGCGTGATCAGGCCGCCCTTGACCAGGATGTCGCCCAGGCGGTCGCGGCGGTTGACGATCGAGGCGTAGGTGATGTAGCCGCGGTCGAAGTAGATGTAGCCGAAGTTGTTGCGGTCGGCGACGGAGAGGCACCCCGTCTTCTGCCCCATCGAGAGGAGCTGGAGCACGTCGGGGAGGCTCGCCTCCTTGAGGCTGCCCTTGATCGCCATCAGCGAAGCTCCTCGACGAGGCGGTCCACGACGTTGGGCCAGTCCCAGACGACCTTCTCGCGGCTCCCCAGCGCCGCGTCGAGGCCGGAGGGCGCGGCGGCGGAGATGGCCTGCGCCTGCGAGGGGCGCGGCGGCCGGCCTTCGACGGCGAAGCGCACGATCTCGACGGTGAGCGCCTCGCTCGCGGGATCCATCCGGGACAGCGCCCGGTTGACCAGGCCCTGCACGGCCCGCGCACTGTCGGCCGGCCGGGCGGCGAGGTACTGCACCACGTCGTCTTCGGCGGCGACGCCGCGCGTCGCCAGGAGCCGGCGCACCATCTCGGCACGCATCGGCCGGTCGGGCGCCGTCAGCTCGACGACGAGCCCGGCCTCGAACCGCGTCGTGAGCCGGGGTGCGATGCCGGCGAGCTGGCCCGGGAGCCGGTCGGCGGTGAACCCGAGCTGGCGTCCCTCGTCGGCAAACGCGTTGAAGAGGTTGAACAGCTCTTCCTGCGTCCGGTCCCGCCCCGCGAGGAGCTGGAGGTCGTCGAGCAGGAGCACGTCGGCGCGCCGGTAGCGCCGGCGCCACCACTCGATGCGCCCCGCGTCGAGCGCGGCCACCAGCTCGTCCATGTAGACCTGCGCCGAGAGACAGGCCACCGTGGCGCCCGGACGCGCGGCCAGCAGGGCGTTGCCGACGGCGTGCAGCAGGTGCGTCTTGCCCGTGCCCGACGGACCGGCGATGAAGAGCGGATTGAAGCGCCGTCCCGGGTCGGCACAGACCGCCTGCGCGGCGTGCACCGCACCCTCGTTCGCCGCCCCCTCGACGTAGCCGCCGAAATCCAGCCCGCGCGACGGCGACGGAGGCGGCGTCACCCCCTCCTTCACGCGCTCGGCGTAGGCCCGCGCCTCCTCGAGCGCATCGGGGTCCCGGAAGCAGGCATGCCCCGCCGCAGCCGGATCGAACGCCGCGACCTCTTCGGCCAGCCGCTTCAGCTCGTCGACCTCCGTGCCAAACCGCGCCAGCTCGGTGGCGACGTCGGGGATCTCGTTGCCCAGGAGCAGCTGCTCGAGCCGGTGCGTGCGGTACCCCTCGCCCTGCCAGCGGAGCACCGCCTCGCCGACGCGCGAGCGCCACGCCTCGACCGTCTGCGCCACGGTGGTGGAGACGGCTGCCAGGAATGCCGAGAACTCGTCGCCCGGCGCCGGCCCAGAGGGAGGCGCGACCACCACCGGCTCCTTTTCCGGTGCCTCGCCGGTCAGAAGCATCCGCGCCCCGCCCGGCGTGATCACGACGTCCGACACCGCCTGGTACGCGATCAGGCGGTTGACCATCCCGATCAGCTCGCGCACGTTCGCGGCGCCGACCTCCGCCACCGTCTCCAGCACGGCCGGCGGCAACGCCGCGCCCCGCTCCTCCGCCTTCCGGCGCAGGATGGCCAGCCGCGTCTCGAAATCGGGCGGCGCGACGTCCACGAGCAGGCCGCCGGACAGCCGCGTCACCAGCCGCTCGTCCAGCCCCCCGATCTCTCTCGGCGGCCGGTCGCAGGTCAGGACGACCTGGCGCCCCACGGCCTGCATCGCCTCGCTCAGCCGCAGCAGCTCGGCCTGCATCTCGACGTGCTCGGCGAGGAACTGCACGTCGTCGAGCAGCAGCAGGTCGGTCTCCTGGGCGCTGCGCCGGAAGGCGTCGAGCTGGCCCGCGGCCACGGACGCGTTGTAGCGCTCGACGAACTCCTCCAGCGTCAGGTATTCCGTCCGCAGGCTGGGCTGCCGCTCGAGCGCGAGGAAACCGATCGCCTGGAGCAGGTGCGTCTTGCCGAGCCCCGACTTCCCGTAGATGCAGAGGGGGTTGTAGGTCGTGCCCGGCGACTCGGCCACGGAGCGCGCCGCGGCCGCCGCGGTCTGGTTGCCCGCGCCGACCACGAAGGCCTCGAACCGGAACCGGGGGTTGAGGTCCACGCTACAGCCGCCGGATCCCGCCGCTGCCTTCGCTCAGCCCCCGCAGCACGCCGGCCGCGATCCCCTTGAGCGTCTCGAAGACTCCCGGGCCGTGCAGCGCGTCGGCAGGAAAGGTCGGGAGCGCGCGGAAGTTGAGCGCGTCGTCCAGCTCGGGCGGCGTGAGGATGAGCTCGGGCGGCAGGTCCTGCTTGTTGAACTGGATCACCATCGGCATGGTGCGGACGTCCACGCCGTGCTCGAGGATGTTGGCCTGCAGGTTCTGCAGGCTCTCGAGGTTCTCGTCCAGCTGGCGCAGCTGGCTGTCGGCGACGAACACGACGCCGTCCGCGCCCTGCAGAACGAGCTTGCGCGTGGCGTTGTAGTACACCTGCCCCGGCACCGTGTAGAGCTGGAACTTGGTGGTGAAGCCCGAAATCGTGCCGAGATCCAGGGGCAGGAAGTCGAAGAAGAGCGTGCGGTCGGTCCGGGTCGCGAGCGAGACCATCTGGCCCTTCCGGTCGGACGGCACCTGCGAATACACGTACTGCAGGTTGGTCGTCTTCCCCGACCGCCCCGGGCCGTAGTAGACGATCTTGCAGGTGATTTCCCGTGTCGTGAAGTTGACCAGGGACATGCCGTCACCGACGAAAGAGTGAGGTGAGGCTGCGGTTCAGGTCCGCCTCGAAGTCCTTCGCGAGGACCGGCTCCCGGACCTGCTCCACCGGCGCCGCCCGTTTCAGCGCCGCCGCGAACTCCTCGTAGAACAGCTCCACCAGGCCGATCGACGTCTCGCGGCCGAACACCGTCAGCACGATCAGCGACCCTCGCGGCGTGGGGCACAGCGCCAGGTGGATGCCGTGGTGCCGGCCCGCATGGAAGAGCGCGCCGAACGACCGCTCCCCGAGCTGCTGCGCCAGGGCGCCCGAGGAAGCCATGATCGCCGCGCCCAACGCGGCGGCCGCCATCAGGTCCATCGCCCGCGCGAAGCCGTGCTGCGCCAGCACCTGCCCAGCGGGTGTCATCACGACCACCAGGCGGGCACTTGCCTGGCTCACGTAGCGGACCAGCGGCGCCTCGGCCCAGGCCTCGACGACCGTCGTGGTGCTCAAGCGAGCGCGGCCTCGGCGGCGCGGATCATCTCGAGCCGCGCCAGGCCGACGTTCACGCGGCTCTCGGCCAGGGCGACGATCAGCAGGTCCTGGGCGGCCGGCGCCACGAGCAACGTGCCCCCGGCGGCTTCCATCTGCACGAAGCGCACCCGGCCGGCGCCGGTCGCCGCCGCCGCGCCACTGACCTTGCGCGCCAGGGAGGCGGCGAGCGCCGCCACGGCCTTGCCGCGCACCCCCTCCATCAAGAGCTGCGCCACCGGGATCCCGTCTTCGGCGGCGACCCACATCGATCCGCGCACTCCGCGCACGCGCGAGATGCGGTCGAGGGCCCGCTGGAGCTGCTCGTTCATGCGCCCTGCCCCTTGAGCCAGGCGAGCGCGATCCCGCGCGCCCGCTCCGCAAACCGCAGCGCCAGGCCGACGGCGGTGCTCCGGTCGCGCCGCACCAGCAACAGCGCCCCGTCGCCCACGGGCGCGACCACCAGGTTGGCCGTCTCCGCTTCGGTCACGATCGCGCTCCACGACCCCAGGCCGAGGTACTCCGCGGTCCGCGCTGCTTCGCCGGAGACGCCGGCCAGCGCCGCGGCCGCCAGCTCCGACGCGTCCTTCCCCTCCGCGTCGGTGAGCCCACCGGCCAGGACCAGCCCCCGCTGATCGAGGAGCAGGATGTCGGCCGTCGCGCCATCGAAGCCGAAGAAGACCGGGGGGCGCTGGGCCGTCGGAGACGGCTCGGCCACGGGCGGCGGCGGGCCCGCCGCCGCCCCCGCCGCGCCGCGCCCGGCGCGCACGACGGCCAGTGCTCGGCGGGCGCCCTCGTCCGAGGGCGCACGGGCGAGCACCTTCTGGAGCGCCGACTCGGCCGCCGCCAGGTCGCCCTGCCGGAAGAGGAGGAAGGCCACGCCGCGGAGCGAGCCCATGTGATCGGGAGCGATCTCCAACGCCTTGCTCCAGGCGAGCCGGGCGCGCTCGAGGTCGCCCAGATCGGCGTAGATGCGGGCGAGACAGTCATGGCCGTCGGCGTGCATCGGGTGCCGCGTCAGCCCTTGGAGCGCGACCTGCAGCGCCTCCTGGCGCTGGCCGCGGCGCCGGAGCGCATCGGCGAGGTCCGCGTACACCAGGGTCTTGGGATCGCGCGCCAGCGCCGCTGTCAGCGCACGGATATCGTCAGGCACGCTCACCTCCGAGGAGCCGCTCGAGGGACGCTGCCGCGGCGAGGGCGTCGGCCACCTCCCGCCGCTGCTCGGCGCCCGCCGCGCCGTTCACCATCTGCTGCCACCGCTCCCAGCTCTCGCGCGCCTCGTGGAACCGGCCCGAGGCGGCGAGCGCGAAGCCGCAGCAGCGATACGCGTCGGCGAGGTCCGGCGCGAGCCGGATGGCGCGCCGGCACTCCTCCACCGCCTCGCCGTAGCGTCCCTCGGCCAGGTGGGCGCGCCCCAGCGCGAGGTGCGCCCGCGGCTCCTCCGACCTCACCGCGAGGGCGGCCTCGGCCGCCTCCCGCGCGGCGGCCGGGTCGCCGCTCTGCAGCCGCACCTCCGCCGCCGCCACCAGCGCCTTCGCGTCGCCCGCCGCGCCCGCGCCGGACTTCCGCGACGCCGGGTCGCGCAGCGCCACCACGCCGGTCGCCACCAGGCCGAACACGGTCCGGGAAACGTCGAACTCCGGCAGATGCAGCGCCGCCGCGATTTGCCGCAGATCGCGCCCCCCGTCCACTTCGGCGAGGACCGCCCACTCCGCAGGCCGGAGGTCCAGGATCGGGGCTGCGTCGGCCCCGCCCGCAGCCTCGAGCGGCGCCAGGGCCGGGATCACGCCGAGGTGCGGCACCTGCGCCTCGATGCGCGACCACTCGTCGATCCGCCGCGCCCCTTCCATCAGCACCTTCTCGGTGGGGACCCGCACCAGCGCGTCGGCCGGCGCGGCGTCCACCGGCCCTTCGGTGAAGGAGAAGAAGCCCTCGCGCCACGAGAGGAGCTCGAAGACCTCTTCCTCGACCTGGCGCTCCACCTCGCGCTCCAGCTCACGCGCCGTGAGCGCCCCGATCTCGACGAAGATCCGCCCCAGGCGCCGCCGCCCACCCTCGCGCTGCTGCACCGCGCGCGCGTGCTCCAGCTCCGCCGGCGTGATCTTGCCCGCGTGCACCAGCCGCTCCCCGATGCGCTGCGTCTTCGAGCGGGCGGTCGCGAAGACGATCGCCCCGCGGTCGAAGAAGACCGTGCCTTCGTTGTTGCGCAGGTCACTCGTGATGCGCAACACCCCGGTCTTGCGGCTCAGGTCGAGCAGCTGGAAGACGTCGTGGAGCCCGAGCTCCTTGAGCGGGCCTTCGATCGGCACGGCTAGGCCGCCTCTCCGGCCAGGACGTGGGCGAGGTCGCGCGCGGTGCGCGCGTGCGTCCGCGCCTGCTGGGCGAGCGGTCCCGACGGCTCGAGCGCGATGACGCGGTCGAATTCGGCGACGGCCTCGCGGTAGCGGCGCTCGCGGGCCAGCGCCATCGCGAGATAGTAGCGCGCGCCCGCGTGGTCGGGCTCGAAGCGCACGACCCGCTCCAGGGCCGAGCGCGCGTCGGCGTCACGTCCCCGGTCGAGGAGGCACTGCGCGAGCAGCACCAGCGCCTCGAAGTCGTAGGGGTCCTTCTCCAGCTGCGCGATGAGCGCGGCCATCGCCTCCGCGCCCCGGCCCTCGCCGAGCTGGAGCCGCGCGAGGGCGTGCACCGCAACGCCGTAGCCCGGCAGGTGCGTGAGGGCCGCGCGGTAGGCGTCCTCCGCTTCGCGGGCGAGGCCGCCCCGCTCGCACAGCCGGCCGTACTCGACCCAGACCTCCACGTACCCGGGGTCGAGGTCCAGCGCGGCGCGATACGCCTCCCGCGCGAGGTCACCGTCGCCCACGCTGCGCGCCACGTCCCCGAGCAGCTTCCGCACGTCGGCCCGCGCCGGCGACCGCGCCGCCGCCTGCTGCAGCAGGTCCAGCGCCGCCGCCGGGTCGCCGAGCCGGCTCCGCGCCTCGGCCGCGAGCAACGACGCATCCACGTCGTCCGGCGTCTCGGACAGCAGCGCCTCGGCGGGCCCCATCGCCTCGGCGACGCGGTTCAGCGCCAGCAGGCAGCGCACCTCGCCGAGACGGGCGCGCCGCGGCACGCGGGCGCCGGCGCACGCCTCGCGATAGCGCTCCAGCGCCTCGCCGTACAACCCGCGCCGCGCGAACACGTCGCCGAGCAGCGCCGCGCCCTCCGCCCGGTCGGCGCCGCGCCCCAGCGCCCGGTTGACCTCCGCCACCGCGTGCTCGAACAGCGACTTCGTGAAGAAGTCGCGCGCCAGCCGGAACGGATCGTCCGCCGGCGCCGCCTCCGCCGCCGCCGGCCCTTTCACCGCGCCCGCCGCGGGCTTCAACTCCGCGAAGAGGCCATCGAGCATCCGCGGATCGAAGACGAATCCCTCGGCCCCGGCCTCCGGCCGCTCGGACGACAGGTCCGGCAGCACCGCGAGCGCGCTCTCCCCCTCCGCCACCTCGATCGAGAGGAGGTACTTCTGCGGGACGTAGTACGGGTCGAGTTCCAGTGCCCGCTTCACCTCGCGCAGCGCCCCGTCGAACTCCCCGAGCCTGGAGAGGGTGAAGCTGAGGTTGTAGTGCGCGGAGGCCGACTGCTCGTCCGCCTCGACCGCGCGGGCGAAGGCGTTGCGCGCGTCGGCGTAGCGCTGCAGCTCCATCAGCGCGACGCCCACCCCATTCCATGCGACGGCCGATTCGGGCGCCACCTCCAGCGCCTGCCGGTAGGCCTCGAGCGCGCTCTGGTAGCGCCGCTGCTGCGTCAGGAGCAGCGCGAGGTTGAGTCGGGCGGCGAGCAGGTCGGCCTGGTGGGTCAGGGCCGTGCGGAACGCCTGGACCGCGTTCTCCACCTGCCCCGCCGACGCGAGGGCGACCCCGAGGTTGTTCGCCGCGGGCGCGTGCGCGGGATCCGCCTCCAGCGCCCGGCGATACGACGCCACCGCGTCGTCACGGCGCCCGCACTGGTGCAGCGCGACCCCGCGCTCGTTCCAGTACTTCCCCGACGCCGGGGCTTCCTGCACCAGCGCGTCGTACAGCTCCAGGGCGCTGGACAGGTCGCGGCGCACCAGGTGCACCTCCGCCATCGCGCGCCGCACCAGCGCGCGGTCCTCGCCCCGCTCCAACGCCAGCCGGTACTCGCGCAGCGCCTCGAGGTAGAGGCCCTTGTCGCGGAAGACGCGGCCCAAGTGGTAGTGCGCGAGGCGGCCCCGCTCGCCCTTCGTCTCCGGTCGTTCCGCGCGCCGCTGCACGTCGACGGGGCGGTGGGGCGCGTCCTTCGGCTCCAGCGTCAGGTTGGCCTGGGCCCGGGCCAGCGCCGGGTTGAGCCGGGCCGCCCGCTTCGCGGCGGCCCGGGCGTCCGCGTGGCGCCCCAGGTCGCCCAGGACGAACGCCTCGAGATGGTGCGCCTCGGGGTTGTCGGGGTTCAGCGTCACCGCGTGCTCCAGCGCGCTCAGGGCGGCGTCGTTCGCGCCGAGGTTGTAGAGCACTTCGCCCCGGTGGAACTCCACCACCGACGACTCCGGGTCCAGCTCGCGCGCGCGGTCGAACCATTCGAGCGCCGTCTCGAGGTTGCCGAGCCGCTGCCCGAGCAGGCCCAGCTGGATCAGCGCGCCGAGGTCGCGCGGGTTCTGGCCGAGCAGCGCGGTGAACTCCTCCACCGCCTCCTCGTACTGCCCCACCGCGGCGAACGCGCGCGCCAGCTCCCACCGCGCGTCGCGGCCCTCCGGGTGGCGCCGCAGCGTCTCCCGCAGCTCCGTGATGCGCCGGTCATAGAAGCCGCTGCTCTTGTACGCGATCTCCAGGTTGCGCTGCGCGACGGCCATCTTCGGGTCGAGCTCGAGCGCGCGGCCGAAGCTCGACACGGCTTCGGCATACAACGCCTTGCGGAAATAGAGGACGCCCAGGTTGTTGTGCGCCCCGGCGTCCGACGGATCGATGCGACGCGCGAACGAGCGCAGCACCGCGAGGTCGCGTTCCGAGGAGACGGTGGACGCCATCGCCGCCCCGGCCTCAGGTCAGGCGGACGGCCTGAAGGATGGCGCGGAGCGAGGCGAAGTCCGGCACGAGCAGGAAGTGGCCGCGCAGCGCTTCCCCCTCCACGGCGAACTGGAACTCGGTCTCGACGCAGAAGACGTAGTCCCGCTCGCCGCCGAAATCGAGATAGGTGGAGGTCAGCACCGCTGCCGACATATCCACCGCCAGCGTCGGCACGGAGGGCAGCAGCAGCATCCCCATGAACTGCGACAGCGCGTTCATGTAGGCGCCGCACAGGATGTTGCCCGCCTCCTTGAGGCTCGACTGCTCGAGGGCGCCGAACTGGACGGTCTTCCCCGCCGGGCGGTTGAGGAGCAGGTCGCACAGCCGCAGCGCCGCCCGCTCGGGGAAGACGAGCAGCGTCCGGCCGGTGAGGTCGCCCAGCATGTGCAGCAGCACCGCGGCGACCACCTGCTGCGGGTCGCCGAGCAGCCCCGCGACGTCCTCCAGCCGCGCCACCGTGATCTGCGGGACGGTGATCATGATGCGGCGGTTGGTCATCTGCGACAGCGCCGTCGCCGCATGGCCCGCGCCGATGTTCTCGATCTCCTTCAGCGCGTCGAGCTGCAGCTCCTTGAGATCCCGGATGTCGTCCATCGCGCTCCCGCTAGATCAGGCCGCCGGCGTCGAGAATCAGCGCCGGGGCGCCGTCGCCAAGAATGGTCGCGCCGCTGAACACCGGCGGCGCGCCGCGCGGCAGCTGGACCGGCTTCACCACGATCTCCTGGTGCCCCAGCACCGCGTCCACCACCACGCCGCTGCGCCGCTCGCCGATTTCCAGCACGATGATCGGCTGACGCGCGGGCGGTGCTTCGGCGTCCGTCACGCCCAGCAACTCGCGCAGGCGCACCAGCGGGATCGCGCGCCCGCGGAGCACCAGCGCCTCGCGCCCGTCCACCTGCTGCACCTCGCCGTGCCGCGGATCGACGGCCTCGGCGACGTGCGTGAGCGGCACCGCATACGTCTCGCGGCCCACCCGAGCCAGCAGCGCGCGCACGATCGCGAGCGTGGCCGGCAGCCGGATGGTGAAGGTCGTGCCGCGGCCGGCCTCCGACTGCAGCTCGACCGAGCCGCCGAGCGCGCGCACCGCCGACGCGACCGCGTCGATTCCCACGCCCCGCCCGGACACCTCCGTCACGTGCTCGGCCGTCGTGAAGCCGGCCTGCGCGATCAGGTGGAACAGCAGCTCGTCCCCCACCTGCTCGGTCCCCTCGACGCCCTCGCCCAGCCCCAGCTCCCGGCTGCGCCGCAGCACCGCGGCGCGGTCGATCCCGCGCCCGTCGTCGCGGACGCTGATCGCGACCGACGACCGCTCCCCCACCGCCGCCAGCACCAGCTGCCCGACCGCCGGCTTGCCGCGCGCCGCGCGCTCCTCAGGCGGCTCGATGCCGTGGTCCACCGCGTTGCGCAGCAGGTGCACCAGCGCCTCGGCGATCTCGTCCAGGATCGCCCGGTCCAGCTCGATCTCCTTCCCCTCCACCCGGAACGCGACCTCGCGCCCCATCTGCCGGGCGAGGTCCCGCACCATCCGGGGGAAGCGGTCGAACACCTGCCACACCGGCACCATCCGCGCCTGGATGATCTCGTGCTGCAGCGCCCCGCTGAGCCGCTCGATCGCGCGGGTCGCGTCGTCCAAGTCCGGCTCGGCGAAGCGCCGCGACAGCGCGGCCAGGCGCCCGCGCGCCAGCACCAGCTCGCCGATCAGGTTCATCAGGTCGTCGAGCCGCCGCAGATCCACGCGGATGTGGCGAGCGCGCGTCTCCGGCGCCCCAGCCTCCACCGCGACCTCGACCCGCTCGACCTCGCCCGCCGCGCGCACCGCGGCCTCGATCTGGGCGGCGGGCGCGGCCGCGTCGAGCCGGAAGCTGAAGTGGCCGTCGAACTCGTCGCCCTCGAACGTCGTCGGCGCGGGGACGACCGCCTGCACGGCGCCGAGCGCTTCGGCGCGGCGCAGCACCAGCAGCGCCCGCGCCCCCTTGAGCGGCGCGTCCGCGTTCAGCGCGACCCGCACCACCGGCCCCCTGCCCGGCCCGGTGCCGGCGAGCACGACCGGCTGCGACGGTCGCGAGGTCCGCCGCGGCCCCTGCGCCGCCGGCTCCGTCCGTGCCACCTCGGCGTCCAGCTCCGCGGCCAGCGCCGCCGACGCCGGATCGTCCGCCTTCCCGGCAGCCGCCCCATCCACCGCGCGCTCCAACGCGTCCGCGGAGCGGAACAGCAGCTCGAGCTGCACCGCCGTCACGGGTGCGGCGCTACGCCGCAGGACGTCGAGCAGGTTCTCCGTCCGGTGGGCCAGGTCGGCGACGCCGGCGTAGCCCATCGTCGCCGCCATCCCCTTCAGCGAGTGCACCGCGCGGAACAGCCCGTCCACCGGCCCCGCGGAGCGCGGATCGCGCTCCCACGCCAGCAGCAGGTGGTTGAACGCCGTGAGCTGCTCGCGGCTCTCGCTGGCGAAGAGGTCCGCGTAGCGGCCGACGTCCATCCTATCCGAGCACCCGCTGCACCGCCTCGAGCACGCGCGACGGCTGGAACGGCTTCACGACGAAGTCCTTCGCCCCCGCCTGGATGGCCTCGACCACCAGCGCTTGCTGGCCCATGGCGCTGCACATCAGGATCTTGGCGTTCGCGTCCTCCTTGACGATCTGGCGGACGGCGTCGATCCCCCCCATGTCCGGCATGACGATGTCCATCGTCACCAGGTCCGGGTGGAGGCTGCGATAGCGCTCGATGGCCTGCACTCCGGACTCCGCTTCGCCGACCACCTCGTAGCCGGCACCCGTGAGGATGTCGCTGATCATCGTCCGCATGAAGATCGCGTCGTCGCACACGAGGACTCGCTGAGCCACACACACCTCCTACGCCAGCAAAGGCTCCAGTAGCACGTCGGTCGCCAGCTGCGCGAACCGCTCTCCTCCAGCCGTGCCGGTCGCCGTGACCACGCCGGGCCGCACGCCGGGGATCGCCTCGCCGGCCGTGAGCGCGTCGTCGTCCACCGTCACGAGATCGAGCACGTCATCCACGATGAGGCCGATGGGGCAGGACGAGCGCTCCACCAGCACCAGCGTGCGGCCCGCGCCCCCGTTCATGCCCTCGTCCGAGGCCCCACTCCCAGCGGCCTCCGCGCCGAGCGCGACCCTGGCATCCACGACCGTGACCAGAGTCCCGCGCACGTTGACGAGGCCCCGCACGGCAGCCGGCGAGCCGGGGATGCGCGTGGGCGGCATGGCGGGCAGGATCTCGCGAACCGCACGGGCGTCGACCGCGAAGACCCGGCCCCCGGTCCGGAACAGGAGCAGTTTACGGGCGCTCATCCCACGCCCCGAAAGCAAACAAGCCAAGATACTCCAAGGGTTTAGGCACGGCAAGCAAATCCGGGTCGCCGAGCGCCACGGCGAGCGCCGGCCGGAGATCGGCCGGCCATTCCGACCTGACTTCGAGGCGCTCGCCCGTGGCCGGATGGAGGAGCGCGAGGTAGGCCGCGTGGAGGGCCTGCCGGGGAGTGGAGCGAGCGAGCGCCGCCGCCTCGGCGGCCGTGCGGTCGGAGCGCTGCTGAGAGAGCCCCCCGTAGACGGCGTCCCCGACCACCGGGTGCCCGATGGACGCCAGGTGCACGCGGATCTGGTGGGTGCGCCCGGTGAGGAGTCCGGCGAGGGCGAGGTCGGCGGCCGCGCCGCGCGCCACCGTTCGCACTCGCGTGACCGCGGGGCGCCCACCGGAGGAGACGGCCATCCTCTTCCGGTCGCCGGCCGCGCGCGCCAGGGGCGCCTCGATGCGCCGCACGCCGGCTCCGAGGTGTCCCCACGCGAGCAGCGCGTAGCGCCGCTCGATGCGCCGCGCGGCCAAGGCGGCGCCGAGCCGCTCGTGCGCGCGCTCCGTCTTGGCGACGACCAGGAGCCCCGACGTGTCCTTGTCGAGGCGGTGGACGATACCGGGTCGGGGCGCGCCGGCCGCGCCGCCGAGCCGGAGTCCCCGCGCCACCAGGGCGTTGACCAGCGTGTCCTCCCAGTGGCCCGGCGCCGGGTGCACGACGAGCCCGGCGGGCTTGTCCACCACGGCCAGCTCGTCGTCCTCGTAGGCGATCTGCAGCGGGATGTCGGCGGGCACCAGGCGGAGCGGCGCGCGCTCCGGGAAGCGGACGGAGATCTCGGCGCCCTTCTCCGCCTCGGCCGAAGGCCGCGCCGGCTCGCCATCGAGCAGGACGGCGCCGTCCGCGATCAGGCGCGCGGCGGCGGTCCGGGAGAGATGGAGCTGGTCGGCGAGAAACCGGTCGAGGCGCTCGGCGCGGGGGACCGCGACGGTGAACCGCGTCGCCGGCGGCAGCGGCACGGGCGTTACGCGCTCGAAGGCGGGGCCGCGCCCGGCGACGGCGCGTGCGCCGTGCCCCCCGCCCCCTTCTTCCCCTCGCCCCAGAGCGAGAGGGCCAGCGCGACGGCGCCGCACGTCACGGCCATGTCCGCCACGTTGAAGGTCGGCCAGCGCAGAGCGCCCAACCCGATGTCCAGGAAGTCCACCACGCCGCGGGGCGAACGGATGCGGTCGATCAGGTTGCCGAGCGCGCCGGCGCAGATCGCGGCCAGGGCGTAGAAGCGCAACCGGTCGTCGGGCCGCGTGGAGCGCAGCATGGAGCCGAGCACGACGATCGCCGTGACGGAAAGCCCCATGAAGATCCAGCGGGAATGCTCGCCGACGTTGAGGCCGAACGCGGCACCCTCGTTGAAGACGAGGCGGAGCTGGACGGCGTCACCCACGACCGGGACGCCCGCGGTGCGAGGCAGCACCCGCTCGGCGAGGAGCTTGGTGAGGAGGTCGAGAGCCACGACGATCCCGACCACCACGGCGAAGCGGCGGCGCTCAGGCCTGCTGCCGCTTGCCATTCTCCTCCTTCTCCTTGCAGTTGATGCAGAGGCGCGCGTGCGGCAGCGCGTCGAGCCGCTCGAACGCAATCTCCTGGCCGCAGCTCTCGCACTTGCCGTACTTGTCCGGGGTCTCGTAGAGCCGGCGCAGCGCCTGATTCAGGTGCCAGAGGAACCGGCCTTCCTTCGACGCCATCAGAAACGCCTTCTCGCGCTCCATCGCGTCGGTGCCCTGATCGGCCATGTGGAACGAGTACGACGACAGGTCGCCGTCCGCGGCCTGCAGCGTTGCGTTGAAGCTCTCGTCGTAGTGCCCGATCTCCTTGATCGCGCGGGCGCGCTCCTCGAGCAGTCGTTTCTCGAAGTGCGCGAGCTGTTTCTTGTTCATGCTTCCTCTCCAGATGTCGCCTGCGGCTTCACTCCGCGCGCCGCACCGCCAAGTGGGCGCGCATTCCGTCCAGGTCCACGTCCTGGGCCAGGTCTGCCGCCGGCGCCCCGTTGCCCACGTTCACCTCGCGCGCCAGCACCTCTCCTGCAATGTAGCCGGCGTGGCAACGGGTCGCCTCTTCCACGGCACCGTCCCCGCTCACCCACACCACGATCCGGTCGGTGACCTGGTAGCCAGCCTCGCGCCGCAGCCGCTGCACGCGGCTCACCACTTCGCGGGCCAGCCCCTCCTGCCTGAGCGCGTCGGTGAGCGCCGGATCGATCGCGGCGACCACCGCGCCGTCGCTCCGGACCACCACGTCGCCCCGCGCGTGACGCTGCACCACCAGGTCGTCCGCCTGCAGCGCGTGCGCGACGCCTCCCACCTCGATCGTCACGCTCTCTCCGGCCTCGAACCGGGCCACCGCTTCCGCCGGAAGCCGCCGAATCGCCTCCGCCGCCTCCGGCGTGGCCTTGCCGAACCGCTTTCCGAGGGCACGAAAGCTAGGGCGCGCCTCCAGCGAAACAAGGTCCGTTCCGCGGGTCACCACTTCGACCCGCTTGACATTGACTTCGGCCGCGACTAGAGGCAGCAGCGCCTCGAACGTGGCCCGGTCCACGTCGCCTGGGACGGCGGCCAGCATCCGCGCCAGCGGCTGCCGCACCCGGATGCCCACGTCCTCGCGCGCGCTGCGCGCCAGCGACGCCAGCCGCCGCACTACGTCCATCGCACGCTCGAGCTTCGGGTCCTCCACCTCCGCCACCGCCGCGCCCACGACCGGGAACGGCGCGAGGTGCACCGACGTTCCGGTGAGGCACCGGTGCAGCGCGTCCGACAGGAACGGCGCAGCGGGCGCCAGCAGCCGCGCGGTGACCGTCAGCACTTCGCTCAGCGTCGCCAGCGCCGCGGGATCGGCGGCGCCGCCCGGAACCCAGAAGCGCGCCCGGCTGAGGCGCACCCACCAGTTGGACAGATCGTCCACGACGAAGGCGAGGATCGCCCGCGAACCGGCGGTGACGTCGTACGCCGACCACGCCTCCGTGACCGCGCGGACCGTGGCCGCGAGGCGGCCCAGCAGCCACCGGTCGGCGAGCGGCCGCGCGCGCCGCGGCGGGTCGCCCGCGGACGGCCGCCACCCTTCGGCGTACAAGGGAAAGAGGCTGTAGGTGTGGCGCAGCTTCTCGAGCGCCGCGCCGGCCACGTCCCGGATCGCGCTCTCGTCGAACCGCTTGGGCAGCCAGACCTGACTGGCCGAGAGGAGATAGAGGCGGACCGCGTCGGCGCCATGCCGGGCGATGACCGCGGACGGCTCCACCACGTTGCCGCGGCTCTTTGACATCTTCTGGCCCGACGCGTCGAGCACCAGCTCGTTCACGATCACGTGCCGGTACGCGGTCTGATCGAACACGCCCGCGGCGATCGCGAGCAGCGAGTAGAACCAGCCCCGCGTCTGGTCCACGCCCTCCGCGATCAGGTCCGCCGGAAACTGGCCTCGGAACTCCGCCTCGTGCTCGAACGGGTAGTGCCACTGCGCCACCGGCATCGAGCCCGAATCGAACCAGGCGTCGATCACCTCGCTCACCCGCCGCATCGTCCCGCCGCACGCGGCGCACGGCCAGGCGAACGCGTCGATGCCGGGCTTGTGGGGATCGAAGTCGGCCGGCAGCGCCCTGCCCCACCGCCGCGCCAGCTCGGCGAACGAGCCGATCACCTCGCGGTGCGCGCCGTCGCGGTCGCACACCCACACCGGGAGCGGCGTCCCCCAGAACCGGTCGCGCGACAGCGCCCAGTCCACGTTGTTCTCGAGCCACTCGCCGAACCGGCCGGTGCCGATCTCCGGCGGGTGCCACGCGATGGCGCGGTTCAGCTCGAGCAGCCGGTCCTTGATCCGGCTGGTCTGCACGAACCACGACTCGCGCGGGTAGTAGAGCAGCGGCGTGTCGCAGCGCCAGCAGAAGGGATACGTGTGCTCGATCGTCTCGCGGTGGAGGAGGTGACCCTCGTCCTTCAGCCGCTGGATGATCGCGGCGTCGGCGTCCTTGACGAACACCCCCTCGATCGCCGGCCAGGTGGTGCCCTTGAACTTCCCCGCCGTGTCCACCGGCACCGTGTACGCGAAGCCGTGCGTCTGCGCGACGGTGAAATCGTCGGCGCCGAACGCCGCCATGTGCACCAGCCCGGTGCCGTCTTCCGCCGTGACGAACGTGCCCGCCACGACCTCGCACTGCCTGCCCGGTGCCGGCGGCACGACGTCGATCGGACGCCGGTACCTGAGCCCCACCAGGTCGCGCCCCTTGAACCGCCGCAGCACCGGCTTGGCGCCGAGCGGCTCCGCCTCGCCCCCGGGCGCCACGTGCGGCGCGCGGGCTTCGGCCAGGACGAGCCGGCGCCCGCGGTGCTCGACCTCGACGTAGTCCAGGTCGGGGTGCACCGCGACCGCGAAGTTCGCGATCAGCGTCCACGGCGTCGTGGTCCAGACGAGCAGGTAGCGGTCCGCCTCGCCCTCCACCGGGAAGAGCACGGTGACCGCGGGGTCCTTCGCGGTGTCGTAGCCCAGCGCCAGCTCGTGGCTCGAGAGCGTGGTGCCGCAGCGGGGGCAGTACGGAAGGACCTTGTGGCCGCGGACCAGCAGCCCCTTCTCGTGCAGGCGGCTGAGCAGCCACCACACCGACTCGATGTACTCCTTCGTGTACGTGACGTACGGGCGGTCGTAGTCCAGCCAGTAGCCGATGCGGGCGGAGAGCGACTCCCACTCCGTCTTGTACTTCCAGACGCTCTCGCGGCAGAGCCGGTTGAACTCGGCGACGGACACCTTGGCGTCGGGGCCGTCGCCGATGTCCATCTTCCCGGAGAGCCCGAGCTGGCGCTCCACCTCGATCTCGACGGGGAGCCCGTGCGTGTCCCAGCCGGCGATGCGCCCGACCCGGCGGCCGCGCATCGTCTGGAAGCGGCACACCAGGTCCTTGATCGTCCGCGCGACGACGTGGTGGATGCCGGGCCGGCCGTTCGCGGTTGGCGGGCCCTCGTAGAAGACGAACGGCGCTCCGGCGGCGGTGCGGCGCTGGGTCTCGTGGAACAGGTCCTCCGCCTTCCAGCGCTGGAGCAGCTCGCGCTCCAGGGCGTCGGGCGCGGCGGACGACGACAGCGGCGGATACCGGTCGGTGGCACTCGTGCCAGGGCCGGATCGAGCGGGCGGCGCGACGGACGCCACCGCTGGCGGTCGGCGCCCGTCCAGCGCGCTCATGCCGCGAGGCGCTCCACGACGTCCCGGATCACGGCGGTCAGCCGCGGCTCCGCTTCCGTCGCGACGCGGATGATGCGCTGGACGTCCGCGGGCTCCAGCGCGTCCGGGAGACACTGGTCGGTGATGATGGAGATGCCGAGCACCCGCATGCCGCAGTGCACGGCGGCGATGACCTCGGGCACGGTGCTCATGCCGACCACGTCGGCGCCGATGAACCGCAGCATCCGGTACTCTGCGCGGGTCTCGAGGTTGGGCCCGGTCACGGCGGCGTAGACGCCCTCGCGCAGCGGGATCCGGCGCGCCAGCGCGGCGTCGCGCGCGAGCTGCCGGAGCTCCGGATCGTACGGCTCGGACATGTCCGGGAACCGCGGACCCACGGCGTCGTCGTTCGCACCCACCAGTGGATTGTCCCCCAGCAGGTTGATGTGGTCGGTGATCAGCACCAGGTCGCCGGGCGCCCAGAGCGGGTGCATGCCGCCGCAGGCGTTGGAGACGATCAGCGCCTGCGCGCCGAGGGCCCGCAGGACCCGCACCGGGAAGGCGATCTGATGGAGGGAATAGCCCTCGTAGTGGTGGAACCGCCCCGCCATCGCGGCGACCGGCCGCCCGGCCAGCGTGCCGCAGATCAGCTTGCCCGCGTGCGACTCCACCGTCGCGGCGGGGAAGCCCGGGATGTCGCGGTATGGAATCTCGGCCTCGACCGCGATGTCGCGCGCGAGCCCCCCGAGCCCCGTCCCGAGGATGATGGCGATCCCGGGCGCGCGCGCGTACCGCGCGCGGACCGCGTCGGCCGCGCGGCGCACCGCCTCGGCGCTCACTCCTCGACGATCGACTTGATCCACTTGGGCGACGACTTGCGGGCCTCGCGCTGGGGCTCCGGCGCGGCGGCCGGGGCGATCGTCCCGGCGACCTTGCCGAACGGCGAGGGCTGGGCGTCGGCCAGCGCGTCCAGCTCCGCCTTCTGCCGCTCCACCAGGCTGCGCAGCGCCGCGAGGTACGCGTGGTGCTGGCGGGCAAGGTTCTCGGCCGAGGCCTCGAGCCGCTCGATCTCCCGGCGCGCCCGGTCCAACAGCCGCTCCGCCTCCGCCGCCGCCTCGCGCACAATCATCTGGGCCTCGCGCTCAGCCTGCTCGCGGGTCTCGGCACGGAGCTGCTGCGCCGCGATCAGCGCGTCGTTCATGGCCCGCTCCCGCTCCCTGAACGCGGCGAGCTGCTCCTCCTGCGTCTTCAGCCTCTCCTCGAGCGCGATGCGCTCGCGCACCACGCGCTCCAGCTCGTCGCCCACGCGCGTGCGGAAGTCCTCGACCTCCGCGCGGTCGAACCCGCGCATCGCCGTCCGGAACTCCTGCTTCCGGACGTCCAAGGGCGTGAGGCGAAACGGATCGTCGGTCATGAGGCACGCTCCCCGAACAGAATCGTTCCCAGCCGCACCAGCGTCGCTCCCTCTTCCACGGCGGCCTCGTAGTCGCCGGACATACCCATGCTCAAGACGGCAAGAGGCAAGGCTGGAGTTGCCAGACCGTCTTTGAGCTCGCGTAACCGCCGGAACACCTGCCGCTGGACGCCAGTGTCCTGCGTGTCAGGGGCCAGGGTCATCATGCCCCGCACCCGAAGATGCGAAAGCCGCGCCGCGTGCGCGACGAGATCGGGCGCGTCCTCCGGCATCGCGCCGCTCTTCTGCGGCTCGCGCGCCACGTTGACCTCGACCAGCACCTCCTGTACGACCCCCGCGGCCGCCGCCGCGGTCTCCAGCGCGTCCGCCAGGCGGAGCGAGTCGAGCGAGTGGATCAGCGCGAAGCGCCCCACGGCCAGCCTGGCCTTGTTGCGCTGGAGGTGGCCGATCAGATGCCAGCGCACCGGAGCGTCCGGCCACGCCGCCTGCTTGGCGGCGGCCTCCTGCACGCGGCTCTCGCCGATGTCGAGGAGCCCGGCGCCGGCGGCCTCCCGCACCCGCTCCAGCGGATGCCCCTTCGTGACGGCGATGATCGTCACGTCGTCGGAGCGCCGGCCCCCACGCGCCGCCGCAGCGGCGATTCGCCCGCGGACGGCTGCCAGATCCATAGCCTTTAACAATACAGTTGCGGGTTGCGAGAGGGGAGGTGAAAGCGCCCCGGCGCCCGGGGAATGCGACCCTACGGGCGCACCGTCTCGAGCCCGGGCGTGCCGACGCGGGCGTAGGGGCCGCCGGCCAGCAGCTCCTTCAGGCGCTCGACGCCGACACCGCGCTCCAGGGCCCCGCGCCGCGCGACCGAGACCACGGACGTCTCCTCCGAGATCACGATGACGAGGGCGTCGGTCTCCTCCGAGAGGCCGAGGGCGGCGCGGTGCCGCGTGCCGAGGGCCTTGTCGTCCACCGGGAACTGGGTGAGCGGGAGGATGCACCCCGCGCCGACGATGGTGTCGCCGCGCACGATCAGGGCGCCGTCGTGGAGCGGTGAGTACGGGGTGAAGATCGTCGTCACGAGGTCGGCGGAGACCTTGGCGGAGAGCGGCGTGCCGCTCGCCAGGTAGTCCGCGAGCCCCACCTCCCCTTCGACCGCGATGATGGCGCCGGTGCCCGCGCGGCTCAGCCGGTCGGCGGCCTCCGCGATCTCTTCCGCCACCTGGTGCGCCTCGCCGCGGTAGAAGAACCGCATCACGCGCGACTGGCCCAGCCGCGCCAGCCACGAGCGCAGCTCGGGCTGGAAGACGATCAGGAGGGCGATCAACAGGACCAGGGCCGCGTTGCTGAAGAGCAGCCCCAGCAGGTACGAGATCATCGTGAACTTGAGCAGGACCGCGAGGAGGTAGGTCGCGCCGAGCAGGACCAGCCCGAGGAGGATATGGAGCGCCCGCGTGCCGACCAGCAGGAGCAGCGCGCGGTAGATGACGTACGCGACGATCAGGATCTCGATCACGTCGCGCCACTGCGGCACCAGCAGGTGGAAGCGCTCCTCCATCGGCCTCGCGCCCTCCCTCAGGCTCCGAGCACGGCGTCGGCCACCGCCAGCGCCTCGCGCGCGCCCGCCACGTCGTGCACGCGGAACAGTCGGGCCCCGCGGATGCGCGCCGCCACGCAGGCGGCGGCGGTCGCGGCGTCGCGCCGGTCCACCGCAGCGCCGGAGGCGGCGCCGAGGAAGCGCTTGCGCGACGGGCCCACCATCACCGGGTGGCCGAGCGCGGTGACGCTCGCCAGCCGGTCGAGCACCGCGAAGTTGTGCTCCGGGCGCTTCGCGAACCCGAGGCCGGGATCGAGGACGATCGCGTCGCGCGCGATCCCGGCCTCCAGCGCGCGGTCACGCCGCGCGGCCAGCTCCGCCGCCACCTCGACCGCGACGTCGCCGTACGTCGCGTGCGCGTCCATCGTCGCCGGGTCGCCGCGCATGTGCATGAGGACCACGCCGGCGCCCGCGTCCCGCACCACGCCCGCCATCCGCGGGTCGTGCGTCAGCCCCGACACGTCGTTGACGATCTCCGCCCCGGCCGCGAGCGCCGCCTCCGCCACCCTGCCGCGGCGCGTGTCGACGCTGATCGGCAGCGCGATCTCGGCCGCCAGCGCGCGCACCACCGGGACGACCCGGCGCAGCTCCTCGGCCTCGTCCGGCGTCGCGGCGCCCGGACGGGTGGATTCGCCTCCGACGTCGAGGACCGCGGCACCCGCCTCCCGCATCGCGCGCGCCCCCGCCAGCGCGTCGGCCGGCCCGAAGTGCCGGCCCCCGTCGCTGAACGAGTCCGGCGTCACGTTGAGGATGCCGACCACGCACGAGCGCGCCAGCGGGATGCTGCGGCGGGCCGTGCGCCACGCCTCCGGCTGCTCCTGCCGGTCCGAAAGAAAACGCCCCAGCTCGGCGCTGAGGCGTTCGGGGAGGCGCGACGCGCCGCCGCCGCGCGCGAGTCCGCCCAGCCGCGCGAGCGTGCCGACCACGACCGCCCACCCGTCGCCGGTGTGGCAATCCACCCCGGCCGCGCCGGCCTCGCGCACCAGCGGGAGCGCGTCGGCGTCGTCCAGCGGCTCGAGGAGGAGCGCGACCTGCGCGCCCCCTGCGGCCAGCGCTTCGGCGCGGACCGGATCGAGTCCCCGCGCCGCGAGCACCGATGCCAGCGCCGCCGGCACCTCCCCGGCGAGCGCCGTCACTCTCACGCCGGGCTCGGAGCTTCTTTCGGCGGGACGAAGGGGGTCGGCGCCCCGCTCTTCTGGGCTGCCGGCGCCGCCGGGGCACCGGACGCCAGCTGAGGCGGCTCGCGCCGCGGCGGGAGGATCTGGCCGGCGACGACCGCCATGACCTCCTCCCGCTCCAGCGTCTCCCGCTCGAGCAGCGCGGCCGCCAGCGCATCCAGGATCGGCCGCTTGCTCTCGAGGATCTCGCGGGCGCGCCGATACGCCGTGTCGATGATCCGCTTCACTTCCTCGTCCACCAGCTCGGAGGTGCGCTCGCTGATCTCGCGCCGCTGCGCGAGCTCGCGGCCGAGGAAGATCTCCTGCTCGCGGTCGCCGACCGCGATGGCGCCGACCTTGTCGCTCATTCCGAACTGCGTCACCATCCGGCGGGCCAGCTCGGTGGCGCCCGCGATGTCGCTCGCCGCCCCGGTGGTCACCTTGTCCGGGCCGAAGACCAGCTCCTCCGCCACCCGCCCACCGAACGACGAGGCCAGGCGCCCTTCCAGCCAGTACTTGGTGTAGTTGTGCCGGTCCTCCTCGGGCAGCCAGGCGGTGAGGCCCAGCGACCGGCCGCGCGGCACGATCGTCACCTTGTGCACCGGATCGAGGCCGGGGATCTCGAGCGAGACGATCGCGTGCCCCGCCTCGTGGTACGCCGTGAGCCGGCGCTCGTCCTCGGTCAGCACCAGGCTCCTGCGCTCGACGCCGTACATCACCTTGTCCTTGGCGTCCTCGAAGTCCACCATGTCCACGCGCGTCTTGTTCCGCCGCGCCGCCAGCAGGGCCGCCTCGTTGACCAGGTTGGCGAGATCGGCCCCCATCAGCCCCGGCGTCCCCTTGGAGAGCGTCTCCAGGCGCACGTCGGCGCCGAGCGGGATCTTCCGCGTGTGCACCCGCAGGATCCCCTCGCGCCCCTTCACGTCCGGCGCGTCCACCACGATCTGCCGGTCGAACCGCCCCGGCCGCAGCAGCGCCGGGTCCAGCACGTCGGGCCGGTTGGTGGCGGCCAGCAGGATCACGCCGTCGTTCGACTCGAAGCCGTCCATCTCGACCAGCAGCTGGTTCAGCGTCTGCTCCCGCTCGTCGTGGCCGCCGCCCAGCCCCGCGCCGCGATGCCGCCCCACCGCGTCGATCTCGTCGATGAAGATGATGCACGGCGCGTGCGCCTTCCCCTGCTCGAACAGGTCGCGCACGCGGCTCGCACCCACCCCCACGAACATCTCCACGAAGTCCGAGCCCGACATCGAGAAGAACGGCCGCCCCGCCTCGCCCGCCACCGCCTTGGCCAGCAGCGTCTTCCCCGTCCCCGGCGGCCCCACCAGCAGCGCCCCCTTGGGCAGCCGGCCGCCCAGCCGCGTGAACTTCTGTGGGTCCTTCAGGAACTCGATGATCTCCTGCAGCTCGACCTTGGCCTCGTCGGCCCCCGCCACGTCCACGAAGGTGATCTTGGGCGTGTCCCCCGTCAGCAGCTTCGCCTTCGACTTGCCGAACGCGAAGGCCCGCGAGCCCCCCGCCTGCATCTGCCGGAACATGAAGAGCCAGAAGGCGATCAGGATCAGCCAGGGCAGCAGCTGGAGGAACATCCCGACCAGCCCCTGCCGCGCGCGGCGCGCGCGCACCGGCACGTTCGCCGAGTCGAGGCTCTTCACGAACGATTCCGACGACGGGAACGGCAGCAGCATCGTGAACTTCATGGCCTCGTGGCCGCTGAAGCGCACGGGCGTCTTGAAGTCGCCGTGCACCTCCTGCCCGTCGAGGATCTCGACCTGGTTGACGTTGCCGCGTTGCAGCTCCCGCATGAAGTCGTTGTAGACGATCTCCGGGGAGTCCGGGGTGCGGTTGCTCGTCAACTCGACCAGCACGACCGGGATGAGGATGACGATCATCCAGAACGCCGCCGTCTTCGACAGGCGTCCCCAGCTGAAACGTGGCGGTGGCAACCGATCAGGCATCGAGCCTCACTCGGCCAAGCTGGCGATGAACGGCAGGTGGCGGAAGTCCTCGGCGTGGTCGAGCCCGTACCCCACGAGGAACTCCTTCGGCGCGTCGAACCCCAGGAACTTCGGCTCCAGTTTCAGGTCGGGCGCGATGTGCTTGTGCAGCAGGGCGCACATCTCCAGGCTCATCGGGTTGCGCGCCCCGAGCACGTCGACCAGCCGGTTCAGCGTGCGCCCACTGTCAATGATATCCTCGACGAGCAGAATATGTTTCCCGTCCAGCCGCGTCTCGGGATCGTAGACGAGGCGCACTTCCCCGCTGGAGACGGTCGCGTTGCCGTAGGACGTTGCGACCACAAAGTCGACCTGGATCGGGCGCTGGATCTCCCGCACCAGGTCCCCGAGAAAGATGAAGCTCCCCTTGAGGAGCCCGAGCACGAGGAGGTTGCCGTCCGGATAGGCCTCCGTGATCTCGCGGCCCATCTCGCGGACGCGGTCCCGGATGGTGTCCGCGTCGAAGACCACGCGCCGGATCACCCGGCCGCCCATGACCTTCGCGACGTCAGCCAGCTCGTGCATCGATCCTCACCGCCTCCGCCCCCGGCCTCGGGATCCGCGCCGCGGCGCGGCAGACCCCCGGCAGCCAGACCACCTCGTCGCCGCTCGTCACCACTGGGTACGCCGCCCGGTCCGAGCGCGGCACCCGCGCCTCCATCAGCAACCGCGTCACCTTCCTCCGCCCGACGCCGCCCACCGGCAGGACCCGGTCGCCGGGTCGGGTGACGCGAACACCGAACGAGCCAGCCTCCAGCCAGGTCGTCCAGCCGCCGCGCGGCACGTCGGCCGGGGCGCTTTCGCGGCGCCAGGCCAGCACCAGGGGCCCGAACATCACCTCGCCGCCGGCGGCGTCCAACGCCCGCGCCGCGGGCAGTGACGCGTGGCGCGTCACCACCAGGCGGTCGAACGCCGCTTCCGACGCCACGCCGTCGGCGAGCACCAAAGCGCGGCCGCTCGCCGCCCGCGACGCGAAGCGCGCCAAACGCGCCGCCTCGGCGGGCGTGAGCCGCAACCGCGCCCGCCGCGCCGCCGCACGCAAAACGCGTCCGGCCAACACGTTATCATAGCCGCCCAGGGCGGACCGAGCAACCTCGAAGCGCCCTTCCGACACCGCCAGATCGAGCCCCGGCAGGCGGTCCAGCACTGCGTCCCACGCGTCGAGGTCCCGAGCAGCGTGCGCGGCCACGCCCAGCAGCGCGTTGCCGGCCTCCTGGCCGATGCGCTCCTCGATGACCGGACGCAGCACCGTGCGAATCCACGCCCTCGTGTGGCGCGGGTCGGCATTGCTCGGGTCGTGGAAGATCTCGAGCCCCGCGCGCTCGGCGTGCGCCACCAGCTCGGCGTGGCGGAACGGCAGCAGCGGCCGGACGAGGCCCCGAGCACCGACCGCCTCCATGCCGCTGAGGCCGGCGGGACCCGACCCGCGCAGCACCCGGAGCAGCACGGTCTCGACCTGGTCGTCGGCGTGGTGCGCCGTCACGAGATAGCGCGCCCGGCGCTCGGCCTGCACGGCGCGGAGGAAGCGGTAGCGCGCGAGGCGCGCGCGCGTCTCGCTCGCCGCCGGTCCCAGCGACAGCGCCGCCGTCACGGTCTCCAGCGCGTAGCGCTCCCGCGCCAGCGCGGACACGCGGCGCGCCACGTCGGCGCTCCCCGGGAGGATGCCGTGGTCGGCGTGCGCCACTACGAGGTCGAGCCCCAGCTCGGGCGCGAGCGCGGCAAGCAGATCGAGCAAGGCCAGCGAGTCGCCGCCCCCCGACACCGCGAGCACCGCGAGCCCCGGCGCGGCGAAGAGCCGGGACGCGGCGAGATGAGCCCGCAGGCGCTCCAGAAGCGGAACTGCTTCCACGGCCGAAAGGTGGCCCCGGGACTGGCCCGCGGCAATATTCCCGCCCATGAGCCAGCCCATCGTCGTCGTGGACGCGTTCACCGACCGGCCGTTCGCGGGAAACCCCGCCGGCGTCTGTCTGCTCCCCAAACCCGCCGACGAGGCGTGGATGCAGAACGTCGCTCGTGAGATGAACCTCTCCGAAACGGCGTTCCTGGTGCGCGAGGGCGACGCGTACCGCTTGCGCTGGTTCACTCCCGCGGCCGAGGTCGCGCTGTGCGGCCACGCAACGCTCGCGAGTGCGCACTGGCTCTGGGAGAGCGGCGCCGCGGCGCCGGGGCAGCCGCTCGCCTTCGAAACCAAGAGCGGCCGGCTCATGGCTATGCAGAGCGGCCGCTGGATCGGGCTCGACTTCCCCGCCAAGCCGGCCACCGGCGCCGAACCGCCAGCCGCCCTGGCCCGGGCGCTCGGGGCGACGCCGGTGGCGTTCGGCGTGAGCCAGTTCGACGCCCTCGCCGAGCTCCGGTGCCAGGAGGCGGTGGAGCAGCTGAAGCCCGACGTCGGCGCACTCGCCGCCCTGCCCTATCGCGGGGTGATCGTGACGGCCCGCGCGAGTTCGGCGGGGTTCGATTTCGTGTCCCGCTTCTTCGCGCCGAAGGTCGGGGTCCCCGAAGATCCCGTCACCGGCTCGGCGCACTGCGTGCTCGGACCGTACTGGAAGGCCAAGCTGGGGAAGGACGACTTCCTGGCTTACCAGGCCTCGGCCCGCGGCGGCGTCGTGAAGGTCGGCGTCAGGGGCGATCGCGTGCTGTTGGGCGGCCAGGCGGTGACGGTGTGGAAAGGAGAGCTGGCCGTCTCTCAGAGGTCGTAGTATAGCTCGATCTCATACGGGTGCGGCCGGCCGCTGACCTCGCGCTCCTCGTCCCGCTTCTTCGCGATCCACCGCTCGATCAGGTCGGAGCTGAACACGTCGCCCGCCAGGAGGAACTCGCGGTCGCGCGCGAGGCCGTCCATGGCCGCGCCGAGCGAGGCCGGCAGGGCCTGGATCTTCGCGCGGCGCTCGGCTGGCCAGGCGAAGATGTCGTCGTCCACGGGACCGAAGCCGAGCGCTTCAGGGTCGAGGCGGCGGCGCATCCCGTCGATCCCCGCCATCAGCTGCGCGGCGATCGCCAGATACGGGTTCGCCGTGCCGTCCGGCGGCCGGAACTCGAAGCGGGCGTTCTCGGGGCGGTTGGCGTAGGTGGGAATGCGCACCGCGGCGCTGCGGTTGCCGAGCGAGAAGATCGCGCTCACCGGCGCCTCGAATCCCGGCACCAGTCGGCGGTACGAGTTGGTGGACGGGTTGGTGAACGCCATCACGGCGGCGCCGTGCGCAAGCAGGCCGGCGATGTAGTGGCGTGCCGCCTCGCTGGCGCAGCCGTAGCCCTGCGCGTCGTAACAGACGTTGCGCTCGCCCTTCCACAGCTGCTGGTGGAAGTGCATCCCGCTGCCGGCCTCGGCGAACAGCGGCTTCGGCATGAAGGTGGCGGTCATCCCCATCGCGACCGCGGTCATCCGCGCGACGTACTTGACCATCATCACGGCGTCCGCGGCGGCGAGCGGCGGCAGGAGCGGGATCTCAATCTCGCACTGTCCCGGCCCGCCTACCTCGTGATGGTGGTACTTCACCTCGACCCCGATCGCGCCCAGGTGCAGGGCGATGCGGTTGCGCGCCGCCATCAGGTGGTCCTGCGGCGGGATGGCGTGGTAGCCGCCGTGGCGCGGGATGGCGTAGCCGCTCCCGCTGTCGCGGCTGCGCCAGCCGCCCTCCGCCGACTCGACGCGATACGACGCGACGTTGACGCCGTTCTCGTACGCGATGCCGTCGAACAGGTAGAACTCGAACTCCGGGCCCCACAAGCTGCGGTCGGCGACGCCGGTCGCCGCGAGCTGCTCCGCGGCGCGCCGCACGATGTTCCGCGGGTCGTAGGGGAACGGCCGGCGCGTGTCGGCCTCCAGCGTCGCGCAGATGAAGGAGAGGGTGCGCACCTCGCAGAACGGGTCCACGAACGCCGTGGCGAGATCCGGCAGCATTACCATGTCGCCGCGGCTCACCGACTTGAAACCGACGCTCGAGCCGTCGAACCCCACGCCCTTCTCCAGCAGCGCGGGAGTGAACCGTGCCGCCGGCAGGGTCACGTGGTGCCACCGGCCCCACAGGTCACAGTACTTGAGGTCCACCATCTCGAGGCCGCGGTCCCTGAGGCAGGCCGCCGCATCCTCGTACCCCCGTAACGACAGGCGCTCGTCCATGTCGGACGAGCGCCGCAAAGCGCATACCCGAATACCCGACCTCAACGCTACCGGATAGCCTCGACCACGGGCATCCGCGCCGCACGGCGCGCAGGGAAGAACCCTCCCATCACGCCCATGACGAGCGAGAAGATCAGCCCCTCCACCAGGATCGCGGGCGTGACCATGAACTGGAAGGCCAGCTGGCTGAACGAGGACCAGTTGGTCGTGCTGGTGACGATGCCGTTGATCGGAAGGGCGACGAGGCAGCCGAGGAGACCGCCGACCAGAGCGAGGAACGCCGCCTCGGCGAGGAACGAGGCCAGCACGCTGCGGGGCGGGAAGCCCAGGGTCAGCAGCACGGCGATCTCGTCGGTGCGCGACGCGACGGCCGCGTACATCGTGTTCACCGCGCCGAACACGGCACCGATCGCCATGATGCCGGTGATGAAGACGGCGAGGAAGTTGAGGATGATCTTCAGCACCGCGGACTGCGCGGCATAGAACTGCGACTCGCGGTGGGCATCCACCTGCAGCCGCGGGTCGTCCTCCAGGGTCCGCCTGGTCCGATCGAAGAGAGTGGGGTTCGCGAGCCGGAACGCCACCACCTGATAGACCTGGCCGCGAAGCACCGGCATCAGCTGCTCGTTCTCGCCCCAGATCTCCGACTCGAAGGCGGAGCCGCCGCTGCTGAAGTGGCCGGCGACCATCCAGCCGCGCCCGCCGAAGTGGATCGTGTCGCCCACGGCGCTGTGCGCCAGCAGCGACGCGATAGCGGTCCCGATGACTACCTCATCGCGCCCCGGCGCGAAGCGCCGTCCCGCCACGATCCGGACGTTGTGCCGGACCTCGAACGCCTGCGTCGTGACGCCGCGCGCGACCACGAGGCGGTCGCCGCCGCCCCCTGCCGCCTCCAGGTTCACCGGCACGAAGACCTCGGGGCTCACCAGGGGGCGCCCATCTGCGCCGGCCGCGATCCCGGGGAGGGCGGCAATGATCGCGGCGTTGGCGCGCGAAATGCCGCTCGAGAGCTCGGAGTCGGCGCCCTTCCGCAGCACCAGCACGTTGTCCGGCGATCCGGTCCTGACCAGGGCCATCTTGAAGCCGTTTGCCAGCGCGAGCATCGCGATGAACACCGCGACCACCAGCGCCACGCCCAGCGCCGTCATCGCGCTCGAGACCGGACGCCGCAGCAGGCTCCGGATGTTGTAGATGAGCGGGATCTTCATTCGACGTGCCGCAGCGCCTGGACCGCGTTGAGCCGCGCCGCGCTCAGCGCCGGCACCAGCCCGCTGGCCAGCGCCAGCAACACCGCGATGCCGAATCCGAGGCCCAGCGTTCCGACCGAGACGTCGAAGCCGGGCAGGAACCCCATCGCGCTGAAGCCGCTCGGACGGAACAGGGCCTTCGCGGCGCCCAGCCCCAGCACCGCGCCTCCCAGCGCGATGGCTCCCGCCTCGACCATCACCAGGCGGAACAGGAGCCAGTCACCGAATCCGACGGTCTTGAGGACGCCCACCTCGCTGATCCGCTCGCGCGCCGAGAGCATCATGGAGTTGGCCGCCACCAGCAGGATCGCGAACACGACGGCCATCCCGATGCTGTTCATGAGGAAGCTGACGTTGCCCCACATCGTGACGAAGCTCGCATTGAAGGCGCGCTCGGTGCCCGTCTTGGTCGGATCGCTCGAGTTCTTGAAGATCGAGTCCACGAGCGAAGCCACCTGGGGCGCGAGGGATGGGTCCCTCAGCTTGAGCACGTACCAGCCGGGCGACACCCACCCGGGGTTCCGCTCGTACACCATGTCGTAGTGAAAGAGCAGCGCGTCCTCGCTGAAGATCGGGTCGATCTCCCGGAAGACGCCTCGAATGGTGAAGGTCCAATCGCCCAGGAAGATCGTCCCGCGGAGCGTGACGTCCTGGCCCAGCGTCCAGCCGAACTTGTCCATCAGGCGCTTGCCGACGATGCATGCCGTGCGCTCCCGGATGAAGGCGGCGCGCTGGTCCGGCGGGAGCGTGAAATCGCCCGCGTAGACGTCGAGGTATGACTCGGGATCGACGGCGAACTGGGCGAAGAAGTCCTTCGGATCCCGGTAGACTCCACCGAACCAGAGAGCCCAGCTCACCGCCTGGACACCGGGCAACGCCAAGAGCCGCTCCCGGTCGCTCATCGGCAGGAAGAAGGTGATCGCCTTGGCGCTCTGGACGATCATCCGCGACTCGCTGCCGACTTCGCCGTTCGCCCGCAGAGTCGTCACCACCGAGCGGAGCGAGGCGAACAGGAAGAGCGCCAGCGCCACGCTCGCCGTGGTGAGCACCGTGCGCCGCTTATGCCGCATCAGGTTCGCCCAGACCAGGGGCAGATACCTCACGGCGTCAGCACTCCCTTGTCGAGGTGCAGCGCCGCCCCGGCGGCCGCTGCGGCGTGCGGGTCGTGCGTCACCATGATGATCGTCTTGTGGAACTCCTTGTTGAGGCGTTGCAGCAGCGCCAGGACCTCGGCCGCGGACTTCGCGTCGAGCTGGCCCGTGGGCTCGTCGAGCAGGATGATCGTCGGATCCGAGACGACCGCGCGCGCGATCGCCACCCGCTGCTCCTGGCCGCCCGACAGCTGCCGCGGATAGTGCTCGGCACGATCGGTCAGACCCACCACCGCCAGCGCCGTCTTCACGTGCTCGGCCCGCTCGCCCTTGGAGAGCCGCGTCAGCAGCAGGGGCAGCTCGACGTTCTGATACGCGGTCAGCACCGGCAGCAGGTTGTAGGACTGGAAAACAAATCCCACGTGCCGCGACCGCCATGCCGCCAGCTCGCCCAGGCTCATGCTGCTCACCTCGGCGTCAGCGACCGTCACCGTGCCGGCGGTCGGCCGGTCGAGCCCCGCGATCAGGTTGAGGAGCGTGGACTTGCCGCTGCCGGACGGGCCCATCAGCGCGGTGAAGCTCCCCTCCGCGAACTCGAGGTTCAACGCGTCGAAGACCACGATGGACTGGCTGTCGCGGGAGAAGGACTTCGTCAGGTTCTTGAGCACCACCAGGGCCACGCGCACCTCGCGGATGAGGCGTGATGGATGTTCGGCTGTCGGGCGGTCAGGCCATGCGCGATGGCGGCGTCACGGCGCGGGCGTGACCTTCACCCGCATGCCGGGCGCCGGATGCTCGACGCCCGAGACCAGCAGTTGCTCGCCGCCGACCAGGCCGGACCGGATCTCGCGCATCCCGCCGCTCACTGGCGCTGCGTTCACCTCACGCCGCTCGAGGCGGCCATTCGCGACGATCCAAACGACCGGACCGCCCGCTTCGGTCTGCACCGCCGCCGCCGGGACCGTGACACGCGGCGGCGCCCCGGCGCCGCGGGTCCCGGCCTGCGCCGGCTCGAGAAACTCCACCCGCGCCCCCATCTCGGGGAGGATGCGCGGGTCGTGGTCGAGGAAGGACACCTTCACCTGCACCGTCGCCTTCTGGCGGTCCGCGGTCGGCACGACCTGGCGCACGGCGCCGCGAAACGTGGTATCGGGGTAGGCGTCCACGGTGATGCGCGCCGGTTGTCCGGAGCGGATGCGGGCGATGTAGGCCTCGTTGACGTCCACCTCGACCTCGAGCGTGGCCAGGTCCGCCATCGTGACCACGGCTCCACGTGTGAGGCCGCCGCCCACCGACGGGGCCACCACCTCGCCGACCTCGGCGTCCTTGCGCAGCACGGTCCCGGCAAAAGGCGCGCGGATCAGCGTGTTGTCGAGGCTGGCCTGCGCGAGCTTCTCTCCCGCCTCGGCCGCAGCGATCCGCGCCTGCTGCGCGGCCACCCGCGCCTCGGCCTGCGCCGCCCTGCTCTCCGTGGCCTCGAGGTCCTGCGCGGACATCAGGTTCGCGTTCTGCGCCCGGACGTCCCGGGCGCGGCGCGCCTCCCGCACCAGCTCGTCGCGGTCGGCCTGCGCCTCGATCAGCGTGGCGCGCTCGCTCGCCAGGGTCGCCTGGGCCTGCATCACCGCCGCCGTGTAATCGGCGTTCTCAAGCCGGGCGATCACCTCGCCCTCCTGCACGTGCGAGCCCTCACTCACGCCCAGATACGCTAACCGGCCGGGGAGCTTGGCGGACACCGACGCCTGGGTCCGCGCCACCACGTACCCGTTGGCCACTACTCCCGCCGCGCCGCCGCTCCCACCCCCCCCCACGGTCGCGGTCGCCACCTGGATCGTCGGGACCGGGCCACGCGTCATGAGCCAGAGCGCGCCGGCCACCACAACCAGGCCAGCCCCGGCGAGCAGCAGGGCCCGCCGAAACGCCCGCTTCATCCCCGGGCTCGGGGTGTCCCGGCTGATCGTGAGCCGGGAAAGGTCTGGCGAGGACGACGGGTTGCTCATGTGAGGCGCGGCCATCGTAATGTAGGATACGAGCGCGCCCGGCGCACGGTTTCCCCGCGGGGCAAAATGAAAGCGCCGGCTCCCTTCGGAGCCGGCGCCGGTGAAGCGGCCCGACCTTCGGTCAGGCGGTAATCTTCCGCACGTTCGCCGCCTGCAGACCCTTCGGGCCCTGCTTGACGTCGAACTCCACCCGATCACCCTCGGCGAGTGAGCGGAAACCCTCCGCGATGATCGCGGTGTGATGCACGAAGACGTCCTGCCCGCCGTCCTGCTGGACGAAGCCGAAACCCTTCGCGTCGTTGAACCACTTCACCGTTCCCTGCGCCATACGAGACAACTCCTCAAATGTGGGCATCGCTGCCCGGTACGCACCGGCCACTGTAGCCGATGCTAAAACGAGAAACACCGCTTCGGGAAACGCCCCGCAGCGGTGCTGTCATGGTTCATACCCGACAAGCTGCTGCAAATGCGTACGCCGTAAGTCGGGGGCTAAAATCATGCCCTACCGGCGGTTTGTCAATGCCCCGGGGTCACGACGCCGCCGACATCCCCCCGCCGGCCGCCTGGAGCCGACGCACGTAGCCGTACCCGACCAGCCGCCCGTGGTCCTCGTCCCAGAGCTTGTAGACGATGCACCGCAGGCTCTGCCAGAGCGTCAGGCGCGTCACCCGCTGCAGCTCCGGATTCTCGTCGAACGCCCGCTGCAGGCGGTAGTTCGGAATCCGGCTGTTCAGGTGGTGGATGTGGTGCAGCCCGATGTTCCCCGTCAGCCACTGCAGCACCTTGGGAAGCGCGTAGTAGGAGCTGCCACGGATGCCCGCCGCCACGTAATCCCAGTGCGGCTCGTGCTCCCAGTACGTGTCCCGGAACTGGTGCTGGACGTAGAAGAGCCACACGCCCAGTGCGGACGCCACAACCGTGACCGGGAGCTGCACCATGAGGAAGCGCCTCAACCCGATCGTCAGGGCCATCACGGCGATGATCGCCGCGAGGGCCAGGTTGGTCATGTGGATGCTGAACCGCTCGCGCTTCCACGAGAAGGGAACGAGCGTTGGAAGACGGTGCTTGATGACGAACTGGAACGGCGGCCCCACCCCGAACAGGACCAGGGGATTGCGGTACAGCCGGTACTTGAGCCGCCCCCACCGCCCGAGGGCCAGGTACTCCTGCACCGTCAGCGTATCGATGTCGCCGAACCCCCGCCGCTCGAGGTTCGCCGACGTCGCGTGGTGCATCGCGTGGATCTTGCGCCAATAATGGTACGGCGTGAGCGTGAGGACCCCGATCACGAAGCCGATCGCGTTGCTCACGCGGGCCGACTTCAGGAAGGCGCCGTGGCCGCAGTCGTGCTGGATGATGAAGAGTCGGATCAGAAAAGCCGCCGTGGGCAGCGCGAGGAGCAGGGTGACGACGTAGGTGCGGTCCACGAAGAACAGCATCAGGAGCCACAGCGCCGTGAGCGGCACGATGGTGTTGACCATCTGCCAGATGCTGCGCACGGGGTCGGGGTCCTTGTAGCGCGCCAGCATACCCAACTCCGCCGGCCTGGCGGTCGGCTCCCCCTGGCGCATCTCCCCGGTCATCAAGTCAATTTAGCCGCCATGCGGCGCGTCTGCATCTGCCTCGCGCTCCCTGCCGTCCTGGCGGCCGGGCTCACGGAACAGCAAGTCCGGGACGTGGTGCCATGAACGCGTGTCGTCGGGGAGCGGCGGCCGCTGCCATGGCCATCGCCTGCCTGGCGGGCGCCGCCGCGGCGCAGGAGGGTGCGCCGCCCAGCCTGGTGACGCGGTGGGCGCGGCACGTCTCGCCGGGCGAGGTCCTGCCGGAATATCCGCGGCCGCAGATGGCGCGGAGCGCCTGGCAGAGCCTCAACGGGCGCTGGGACTACGCGATCACCGACCAGGACGCAGCGATGCCAGGCCGGTGGGACGGGGAGATCCTGGTACCGTTCCCCGTCGAATCGCAGCTCTCGGGTGCGCGGCGCGCCGTCGCACCGAGCCAGCGGCTCTGGTACCGCCGCGCGTTCCGCGCACCGCGTCGGCCGCCGGGCGGGCGACTGCTGCTGCACTTCGGCGCCGTGGACTGGGACGCGACCGTGTTCGTCAACGGTCGCCGCGTCGGCGAGCACCGCGGCGGCTACGATCCGTTCACCTTCGACATCACCGACGCGCTCGCCGGAAACGGCGACCAGCGGCTGGTGGTCAGCGTCTGGGACCCCACCGACAGCGGGCCGCAGCCGCGCGGCAAGCAGGTGCTCAGACCCCACGGCATCATGTACACGGCGGTCACGGGCATCTGGCAGACGGTCTGGCTCGAGCCGGTGCCGCAGCGCTACGTCGCCGCCCTGGAGATCACGCCCGACGTGGACGCAGGCGCGGTGCGCGTGCGCATCGCGACCGAGGGCGGAAGCTCGCGCGTGCGCGCCACGCTGCTCGACGGCGACACTCCCGTCGCCGAGGCGGAGGGCGTTCCGGACAGCGCGATCGCGCTGCGGGTCCCGCACCCCAGACTGTGGTCCCCGGCCGATCCCTTCCTCTACGCGCTGCGGGTGCAGCTCGTCGGGGCGCCGGGCGGCGACGCGGTACGGAGCTACGTGGGGATGCGGAAGATCGCGGTCGCACGCGACGCCGCGGGAATCAATCGCCTCTTCCTGAACGCTCGCGCGCTGTTCGAGCTCGGGACCCTGGACCAGGGATGGTGGCCCGACGGGCTCTATACGGCGCCGACGGAGGACGCGCGGCGCTTCGACCTCGAGACGCTGAAGCGGCTCGGCTTCAACCTGATCCGCAAGCACGTGAAGGTGGAGCCGGAGCGCTGGTACTACGACTGCGATTCCCTGGGCATCCTGGTCTGGCAGGACATGCCGAGCGGAAACAACGACTCGCCGGAGGGGAAGGAGAACTTCGCCGCGGAGCTGGGTCGCATGGTGGACGCGCTGCGGAACCATCCCTCCATCGTGATGTGGATCCCGTTCAACGAGGGGTGGGGCCAGCACGACACCGAGCGCTACGTGCAGTGGCTCCGCGAGCACGATCCCTCGCGGCTCGTGGATGACGCGAGCGGCTGGACCGATCGCGGGGTCGGCGACGTGATGGACGTGCACGACTATCCGGGCCCATCGGCGCCTCCGGTCGAGCCGCGGCGGGCCGCCGTCCTGGGTGAGTTCGGCGGCCTCGGGCTCCCCCTGGCCGGGCATCTGTGGATCGAGCGCGGCGCATGGGGGTATCGGCGCTTCACGTCGCTCGACTCGCTCTGGTCAGCGTACGGCGCGCTGATCGAGCAGCTGCGGTTCCTGATCGGCGACGGCCTGGCCGCGGCGGTCTACACGCAGACCACCGACGTGGAGACGGAGGTCAACGGCCTGATGACGTACGACCGCGCGGTGGTGAAGCTGCCGGAGGCCGCCGTGGAGGCGCATGCGCGGCTGTTCGGGCCGCCGCCGGTGGTGCGCGTCGTCGTGCCGGACTCCCGCGCCCAGGCGCAGGAGTGGCGGTACACGACCACGCGGCCCGACACCGGATGGACGCGGAGCGACTACGACGACTCGGCGTGGCGCACGGGACCGGGCGGCTTCGGGACGGACAGCACGCCCGGCGCGGTGGTCCGGACGGTGTGGAACGGCGCCGATCTCTGGCTGCGGCGCACCTTAACGCTCCCCGACGCCCCGCTGGTGCGGCCGCACTTCCGCATCCACCACGACGAGGACGCCCAGGTGTACGTGAACGGGCGGCTCGTCGCGTCGTACCCCGGCTACACGACCGGCTACGTGGTCGTCCCGCTCGATCCGTCCGCAGCGGCCGCGTTCAAGCCGGGCGCCAACACGCTCGCCGTGCACGTCCACCAGACCACCGGCGGGCAATACCTGGACATCGGACTCATCGAGGTGCTCGGACCATGATGCCTATCGGACGCCTGCAGGCCTGCGCCGCCGCCGCGCTCCTTGCGGCCGCGGGGTGCGCACGCCACGAATCGCAGCCCCAAGGAGATCACGTGACGAAACAGCCCTTCGGCACGCTGCCGGACGGCCGGACCGTCGACGCCTATACGCTGACCAACGCGCGCGGGCTGACGATCAAGGCCATGACGTACGGCGGGATCATCACCTCGCTCCTCGCGCCCGACCGCACCGGGCAGCTCGGCGACATCGTCCTCGGCTACGACAGCCTCGCCGGCTACCTCAAGGCATCGCCCTATTTCGGCGCGATCGTCGGCCGCTACGCCAACCGGATCGCCGACGCCCGCTTCACCCTCGACGGCAGGACCTACCATCTGCCGGCGAACGACGGCAAGAACTCGCTGCACGGCGGCACGATCGGTTTCGACAAGGTCGTCTGGGACGCACAGCCGTTCCAGACGGATGGCGCCGTCGGCCTCGTCCTGACCCACACCAGCCCCGCCGGGGACCAGGGCTATCCGGGCACCCTCACCGCGCGCGTCACCTACCGCCTGACCGACAAGAACGAGCTGGAGGTGGACTACGAGGCGACGACCGACGCCGCGACGCCGGTGAACCTGACGCAGCACTCGTACTTCAACCTCGCCAGCGAGGGCAAGGGCGACATCCTGGGCCAGTGGCTCACGATCCATGCGGACTCCTTCACGCCGATCGACTCCGCGCTGATCCCGACCGGGAAGCTGGCCGGCGTGGACGCGACGCCGTTCGACTTCCGGTCGTCGACGCCCATCGGCGCGCGCATCAACGCGCAGGACGAGCAGCTGGCGCGGGGCCACGGGTATGACCACAACTTCGTCCTGAACGGCGCGCCGAGCCTCGACCATCTCGTGCACGCCGCCAGCGTGCTCGATCCCGGCTCCGGTCGGGCTCTCGACGTCTACACGTCGGAGCCGGGGCTGCAGTTCTACTCGGGCAACTTCCTCGATGGAACCATCCGGGGGAAGTCGGGCCACGTCTACGGGCACCGGGCAGCCTTCTGCCTCGAGACGCAGCACTTCCCCGACTCCCCGAACCAGCGGGCCTTCCCGTCCACCATTCTCAAGCCCGGCCAGACCTATCGGTCGAAGACCGTCTTCGTCTTCGGCGTGCACGGATAGGCGGCGCGTTGGGCGGCGCTCCGGCGCCACGTGAAAAGGCCCGGGCGAGCCCGGGCCTTTTCGTTGTGGGTCTGCCCCGTCAGGCTACTGACAGTTGGTCACCTTGTGCGTCACCAGATTCAGCGTGCAGGTCTTGTTGTCGATCGTCAGCGTGACGTTGCCCTGGGCATCCGGCGGGAAGACGATCTTCACCACCTTGACCTCCGTCTTCGAAGAGGTCGCCGTCGCGTTGGTGAAGGTCGCGTGCACGGTGTCCACGCGCACGATGTAGCCGGACACGGGGAACGGGTTGGTCGAGCGCGGCAGGTTCCAGGTCACCCCGCGCACGGAGTCCGCCGCGGACTCGTCATGCGTCCGCGAGACCGAAGTGCCGCTGTTGGAGAACGTCGTCGTGTCGTGACTCGTCTGCAGCCCGCTGTGCGTGCGGGAGGTCTCGGCGCCCGACGTGAAGTTGCGGAACAGCGTGTCGGTCCACGCCCGGTGCACCGCGCTGCCGAAGATGGTGGTGGCTCCGCCGGTCACGGTGTTGGTATCGGCGCGCGTGGTGTTCAGTGACGCCGTCGTGATGATCGTCCCGACGGACGACAGCGGGCTACACCCAGTCACCACCGCGCCGGTGCCGTCATAGCAGGTCCGGCTGCGGGTGTAATCCGCGTTGAGGCCGGCCAGGCCGAGGCTGATGGCGCCGGGCGCCATTCCCACCGCGGTCTCGTTCCCCCCCATTCCGGTCACCACTGTGGCCATCGCGTCGCCCGCGCTGGCCGCCACGTCGGCCGTCACCGTCGAGTCGTTGAACAACGACGCCACTGGCGACGTGTTCTCCTTGCAGGCGCCCAGGCCCACCAGCCCGGCAGCCGTCACCAGATGCAGCCACTTCCGAGTCATACACCCCTCCCAACTCGTTTGGACATGCAACCCGACATAGAGCGGTTCGTTCCTTCGACGCGGGAGCCCGCGCCACGTTAAGGGACGGGCCCAGGTCCCGCGGGGTAACGCGAATCACAACGTGACGGAGATCACCGGCGGCGCCGGCGACGCTTGCCGCGCCGGGCCCGGGTATCTAAGGTTCGCGCCATCCGCCCCGGAGCGTTGGAGACTACATGTCCGAGAATGTCCGCCGTCTGATCGTCGCCGCCGCGCTGCTTCTGCCGCCGGCCTTCGCCGCCTGCAGCAAGAGCGCCGAGGCGCCGAAGGCCGCCGCCGTTGTCGTGCGGACGTACCTGGGCAACTCCCAGGTCGGACTGGTCGGCTGGGCGGTCAACGTCCGGCCTGCGGTGAAGGTGACCGACAGCGTGGGCAACGCGCTGGCAGGGGCATCGGTGAGCTTCGCGATCACGGGCGGCGGCGGGAGCGGGACGGGGCTCAGTGCCACCACGGACGCGAACGGAATGGCCCAGGTCGGAAGCTGGGTGCTCGGCCCGTCGGCGGGCCTCAATACGATGGCGGCTACGGTGACGGCGGCCGGGCTCGGCACCAGTCAGCAGACCTTCGCCGACACGGGCGTCGCAGCGCAGTACACGATTCAGATCCAGTACTACGGCAACTACAAGCCCACCGCAGCGGAGTCGGCCGCCTTCAAGGCCGCGGCCACCAGGTGGCAGCAGATGGTCTATCGCCATGTCGGCACGCCCCAGAACGTGACCGACACCGCCAACTCGTGTGGCGCGGGCGAGCCGGCGGTGAACCAGACCATCACGGACCTGCTCATCTTCGCGTCGTTCGACTCGATCGACGGACCCGGCAAGACTCTGGCCGAGTCAAGCCCGTGCTTCGCCCGCTTGTCAGGCTCCTCCGGCGCAGGCCTGACAGTGATGGGCATAATGAAGTTCGACACCGCCGACGTGCGGACACTCATCACGAATGGTCAGCTCAATGCCGTGGTCCTGCACGAGATGGGGCACGTGCTCGGATTCGGCACGCTGTGGTCGCTGTCCGCACCGTTTCCGACTGTCAGCTGCCTCCAGCTGCCGTCGAACCCGCCGGGCACCCTGCGGGACACCTACTTCTCTTGCCAGGGTGGAAGCGCTAATGCGGCCGCGCAGTTCGATTCGGTGGGCGGCACGAGCTACACGGGGTCCGGCCAGGCGTATGGAAGCCCGCTCCACATTCCCCCGGTGGAGAACTGCGCCAACTCGCCGTACACCTACCCTACCTGCGGGCAGGGGACCGTGAACGGACACTGGCGCACCACCGTGTTCGGGAACGAGCTGATGGTGGGTTTCCTCCCGTCAAGTCCCGCGCTGAGCAAGGTGACCGTGGCGTCGCTGCAAGACCTCGGCTACACGGTGAACTACGCGGCTGACTCGTACACGCACACCTTCACCGCTCCCCCCGCCGCGGGCGGCGCTCGGGTGTTCCTGGGCGACGACATCCATCACGGGCCGCTGTACGCGGTAGATCCGTCGGGGCGGATCACGCTGGTGCGCAAGCGTCAGTAGAGGGGATGCCGATGCCGGATACGCGGCGGTCGTCTTTGAGAGCACGTGCGGTCGTGGCGCTGGTTGCCTGCGCGCCCGCCGCGCTCGCGGCGTGCGCGCATCTCCGGGCGCACGCGAGCCCCGATGCCGCCTGCAGGCGCGTCGGGGACGCGCCCCTCTCTGCCGGCACGTTCACGGCGCCGATGCGCGGGGACTTCGTCCTCACGATGGTGGCCACATCCGGCCCGCAGTCCGGGCAGTCGGTCGACGGCCGTCTCACGCTCGTGCCGCAGGACAGCGCGCTCCAGGCGGTCGAGCGGGCCACGCAACCGCTGCGCGGCGCTGCCACGATCGCGCTCGAGACCGTGGGCGCGGAGCGGCTCGGCGACCTCGCCGCCACTGCGCCCGACGCGCCCGGCGTCGCGGTCTACGAGCAGCGCGCCGCGGACGGCACGCCGACGGTCATCGTCCGCTTCGGCAACGAGTCCAACGCGCGCGGGCCCCAGGCCTTCGACGCCGGCCACACCACCGGCTACGTCCGGCAGATCACTCCCGACGGCTTCGCCGGAGGCTGGTCCAGCAGCGCCGGCTCCGTTTTCCCCCCGCGCCACGCGGAGGGCTACTTCTGCGCCGTCCGCGCCCCATTGCCTTAGCACAAAGTACTTTGTATAGTAAAGCATGGCTGGCGCAACGCGTCTTCGGCGGGGAGGCGACGTGTCTCGGCGATGGTTCAAGCCCTGGGGATGGATCTACCTGCCGGTCTCGGTGGAGGCCGTGCTGCTCGTGGTGCTCGCCGTGGTCTTCTGCGTGCAGGTGTTCGTCGCGGTGGACCGGCACTCGCATTCGGCGAGCGACACGCTGTACGGCATCTTCCCGTACGTCGTGCCCTGCCTGATCGTCCTGTACTGGATCGCCTCCAAGACGAGCGAATCGGCGCGCCGGCAGTAGGCGCGGAGCGCCGCTAAGGCAGGAACCTCTCCGCGATCGCGCGGGCGGTCTCACCCTGGAGCGGGGCGAAGCCGAAGGTGCCCTGCCTGCCGCGCCTAGCTCGAGTGATCGTGCGCGATGTACCAGCGGCCGCCGATCCGGCGCATCACCAGCGAGGTCGGCCCGCGGGCGACGACGGAGTCGCCGCGCTGGAGGACGTAGTACGCAATGGTGTTCAGCGCGTCCGGCGCGAGCAGGTCCACCTCGACGTCCTGGAAGTACAGCGAGTCGCGCACGCCCCCCGGCGCGAATCGCGGCGCGTAGCGGGTCTGGATCGCCGTGCGGCCGTGCACCACCAGGCGCGGCGTGACGAAGGAGGCGTCGGGCGTGTAGTCCGACATGAAGCCCGAGAGGTCCCCCCGGTTCCACGCCGCCGCGCCGTGAGCCAGCACGGCCATCGCGCCCTGCCGCGCCGCCTCGAGCGTGGAGGCCGGCGCCGGCCCGGCCGGCTTCGGCTGAGCGCAGGCCGCGAGCAGCGCGGCCGCGGCCGCCCAGGCGAGGCGGTCTGCACCGATGCTGACCATCCGATTGTCTCCGTGAAACGGGTGTGTTGTTAGAGAGAAGTATGCGTCTGGGCCTACAGGTCGTCGCGCAGCAGCGACGGGGCCCACGAGACGTCTTTCCCCCACTCCCGCGTGACGGCGTACTCCGCCACGCGCAGCAGGTAGGATGCGATAGGCGGGTACGGCACGCGAGCGGCCAACGCCCGGCGCGTTTCGGCCGCGAGGAAGCGCTTCTCGGTCAGGATGTAGGGCAGATAGGTGTTGAACGCCTCGAATTGCCGCTTCGGCTTGCCGCGCAGCCGTCGCCCGACCCACCAGCGGACGCCGCGCCAGGCGAGCGGGCCGATCATCCGGGGGGGCCGCACCGGGGGCCGCCCCTTCCCCACGTGCTCGTTGTAGTACGCGGTGATGCGATCGGCGAACTCGACGAGCCGAATCGCGTCGTCGTCGGCCGTGAGATGGAACGTGCGACCGATCGCCGCAGGGTCGCGTCCCAGGGCGATGGTCGCATCGCAGACGTAGTCCACCGGCACGATGTCGAGCGTCGTGGAGCGGCGCCCCGGCATCACGGGGAGCAGCCCGTGGTACATCAGCTTGAGCGGGAAGTAGATCACGTTGAAGTTGAACGTCCGGCCGGTCCGACTGTCGCCGACCACGATGGAGGGCCGCACGATCGTGACGGGCAGCTCGCTCATCCGCTCGCGCAGAAACCTCTCGGCCTTCGCCTTCGTCGCTTCGTAGGTGTTGTTGAACGGACCGTCCGCGCCCGGAAGGTCGCTCGGCGCCACCTGGCCGTCGCGACGGCCAGCCACGTAGGCGGTGCTGATGTGCACCAGCCGCAGGAAGTGCCCACCGCGCGTCAGCTCGGCCGCAAGGTCGGCGATCCCGTGCACTCCCGCGACGTTGACCGCCTCGGCGTCGTCGAACGACAGATCCCAGTTGGTGGAGGCCGCGGCGTGAATCACCTCGTCGCACTCGGCCGCGACCTCCTCACGGTCCGCACGCTCCAGTCCGAGACCGGGGCTGGCGAGGTCGCCGGTGATCCAGCGAACCCGCCGCTTCCCTTCGTCGGTCGCCGCGACGTCGTCCATGAAGAGCTTGAAGAGCACCTGGCGCCCGCGGCGCGCGGCCTCTTCCCGGTCCCGCGCGCGCACCAGGGCGTAGATCCGGCGGTCGGCCTCGTCCTGGAGCAGGCGGCGCAGGATCTCCGAGCCGATGAAGCCCGTGGTCCCCGTGAGGAAGGTGGCGGGCACGGCTCAGTGGCTTCCCGCCCCCACCAATTCCTCGACCTCAGCGGGCGCCTGGAGTGGAACCGGCTCCGGCCGGCGGCGCGGCGTGGGCCGTGGCGGGGCCGGTGGGATCGTCGCCGGCGTCGCGCCGCGGGCCCCGCGCTGGCCCTTCAGCATGAGCGTCAGGGGCAAGGAGACCACGAACAGCATCGCCGCCAGCTGGAAAAGATGGTTGTAGGCGAGCACGACAGCCTGGCGGGTGACGCGCCCGTTCATAATCGCCAGCCCGCGCTGCACCGCGGTCACCGAGTCGCCGCCCGCCTGAATCATCGCCCCCGTCATACGCTGCAGCATCGTCCGGGCTCCCTCCGAGTACATCGTCACGCCCTCGGCGAGCTGATCGTGGAAGCGATGTGTGCCCGCGTCCACCTGGTTGGCGGCGATCGCGATCCCGATGCTGGCGCTGACCTGGCGCACCACGTTGTAGAGCCCCGTCGCCGCCGTCATCCTCGGCTTCGGGATCGTCGCGAGGGCGGCTGTGGCGATCGCGACGAAGAGCAATCCCATCCCGGCGCCCTGCCAGACCTGCGGCCACAGCAGGTCCCAGACGCCCACCTGGGTGGTGAGATGCGAGAACTGCCAGAAGCCGTACGCGTTCAACGCCAGGCCGACCGCGACGAGCACCCGCGGGCCCACCTTGTTGTAGAAGCGTCCCCCGATCGGCCCGACCACCGCGGAGGCGATGCTGCGCGGAAGCATCGCGACGCCGGACGTCATCGCGGGAAAGCCCAGCAGGTTCTGGAGAAACATCGGCAGGAGAAAGAGGGTCCCGAACATCCCCATACCGAGCACGCCTCCGAGCGCCGTGCCCGAGGCGAACGGCACGTTCCTCAGGATCTTGAGCTCCACCGCCGGCCGCTCGGTCGTGAGCTCGCGCCACACGAACGCCACCAACCCGACGACCGCGAACGCCGCCAGCCAGCAGATCAGGGACGAGGAGAACCACTCCTTCTCCTGGCCTTTCTCCAGCATCAGCTGCAGCGCGCCGAGCCCGACCGCCATCAGACCCAGGCCGCTCCAGTCCACCCGATCCTTGTGCCGGACGAAGTACGGCGGGTCGAAGATGTACCGCTGGACCAGCAGGAGGTTGATGACGCCGATCGGCACGTTGACGTAGAAAATCCACGGCCAGGAGTACTGATCGGTCAGCCAGCCGCCGAGCGTGGGACCCAGGGCCGGCGCGACCACGATGCCCACGCCGTAGATGCCCATCGCCAACCCCTGCTCTTCGACCGGAAAGGTCTCGCGGAGGATGGCCTGCGCGACCGTGATCATGGCGCCGCCGCCCAGCCCCTGGACGGCGCGGAAGGCCACCATCGCCGGGAGGTTCCGCGCCGCGCCGCACGCCATCGAGGCGAGGGTGAAGGCGAAGACGCTCACCATGTAGAAGCGCTTGCGGCCGAACCGCGCCGAGATCAGCGCGATGACCGGCATGATGAGGACGTTGGCGAGGAGATAGCCCGTCGCGACCCAGGTGATCTCTTCGAGCGTCGCGCCGAGGGTGCCGCTCATGTGCGGCAGCGCTACGTTGACGACGCTCGCGTCCAGCACCGCCATGAAGGTGCCGGTCAGCACCGTTCCGGCGATCACCCACTTGTGAGGAGCCTGGCCGGGCGCCATCGGGGCCGTGCCCTAGCCCAAGCGGTCGGCGTTCACGCCCTCCCGATTGGCATATTCCGTGCCGATGGCCGCTTTTCCGCGGCGGAATCAGAAGAGATGCGGGATGAACATCCTCGTCGTCTGCAGGTAGGTCCGGTACTCCTCCCCGAAATAGCGGAGGCTTTCGCCCTCCTCGGCCTTCGCCGTGGCGACGAGGAAGGCCGTCGCGGCCAGGGCCAGCGCGAGCGCGAAAGCCGTCGGCCGCTTGAAGAACACGCCCCAGGCGAGCAGGAGCAGCGAGCCGTAGAGCGGATGCCGGATGTACCGATACACGCCGCTCGTCACCAGCCGCGTGGTCTTCTCGAAGGCGAAGAGCGACGGGTCGTGGGGCCGCTCGGCGCTCGGCTTCCCGTGGCGGAGCAGCTGGAGAGCACCGGGCACCACCAGGACGAGGGAGCCGAACAGCAGGATCCACGAGACGATCTGGCGCACGCAGAGCGGATCGCCGAACCACTGCCTGAAGCTGACGAAGTTCAGCAACACGAGCGCGACCATGCTCTCCCACGCGAAGAAGCGCGGGAAGCCGTGGGACCGCGGCAGCCGGAGGGGCTCGCGGGAGACCCAGGCCAGGACCAGCGTCACGCCGGCGAAGATCAGAGGACGGAGCACTACGCTAGTCTATCACGCTCAGCTGGATGCCGCCGCCTGGCTTGTCGAGTACCAGTACGCTGCGCTTCTCGCCGCTCTTCAGATTGAGCGTCGCGCGCGCCGTGGCGCCGTCCCAGCCCAACGCATCCTGCGACGGCGTGAGCCAGACGCGGACGTCCCAGGTGCCCACGGTGCTCTGGTAGAACGGATTCGCCAGGGGGTCGTTGATGTGCACGCTATCGTAGAGGAACGGGATCTTCCAGCCGATCAGCGGCGGTGAGAGCCAGTCGGGCTGCGTCCGCGCCACCTGGATCTCGCCGGCGTTCGGCGCGAGATGGAGGACGCGCACCTTCGTGGCGCCGGCTGGAACGATCGCGTTCGTATCGCCGATCGCGGAGGCGGCGAGCGAGGCGCCGAACCGGAGGGCGACAACAGTCGGCACCGCACCGACGGCGGTCTGTACCTGCAGTCCCGACGTCGTCACGCCGGCGGCCCGGAGCGCGACGGTGTGAGCCCCAGCGCTCTGCGGCACCGTGTCGAGCTTCCCCGGCGCTATGCTCGCCACGGCGAGCACGCCGTCCACGAGCACGTCCACCGGCTGGCCATACGCGTTGACGATCCGGACGCCCGGCTGCGTCGGGGTCTGGGTCTGCGGGCTGGTGGCTTCCTTGGTGGCGCAGCCCACCGCCAACAGTGCGAAGCCGGAAAGGGCAACGGCGAGACGGATCTTCATGGCAACCTCCGTAGCGTTCGCCTCCACTATCGGCACCAATCGTCAAGCGGGCGTCAAGGGCCTCGGGTCTTGCGCGACCCCTTGGGCACGTAGTCGAAGAACCGCTCGGTGGTGCCGCCGGACGTCCACTCCGCGCGCAGGCGGGTCCGTTTCTCGACGCGACGCAGGGCAGAAAGCAGACCGCGATTGAGGTCGCGCGCGCTCTGGCCGCGCATGGTCGTCCGGATCAGGAACTCTTCGTCGACTCGCGTGATCGAGGCATCGGGCAGCAACTCGCTCAACGCACGGCGTACGGGCTCCGGACTGTCTGTGCTCACACGCGCCGTCAGCGTGAATCGCTTGTTGCCCACGCCCCCCTCCTGCGTCACGTCTCGCCGTGCCAGCCGGCGGCCCTAGCGCCCGCCAAGCCCGACTGCGAAGAGAACCGCTTCGACGGTCTCCGTGCGGGCGTCGTTTTTGAGCTTCGCCTGATCCACGACGTAGGTCAGTCGCGCCCAGAGCGGAGACCGCCACAGCCTGAGGATCAGGCCTGCCTGGCCGCCGCGCGCGCCGCGCGCGCCGGGATCCACGTTCACGGCCGACCCCACCGCCATCCACCCTTCGACGTTCGCATCCAGCATGCCGGGGATGATGGAGCCGTCTACGTGTGCGTGTGCCTCCCACATCACCCAACGCTCGGTAGACCCAGGCGCGACGTACGCCCTCAGATGCGGCCCGGCCTTGAGCGCGAGCCACGACAAGGGGCGCACGGCGAGGAACGCGCTGCCGTCCACCATGTCGCGCGCAATGGCGGTTCCCGTGTCGGCCACGAGATGGCCCTGCGAGTACGACGTCTCGAGCGAGACGGAGCCCACGAAGAACCGGGCCCGCCCGACGGCGGCGAGGCCGCTCAGCGTCTCCCCGACCCCCGACGCCGCGCTGCGGAAGTGCAACCTGAAGACCCCTGCGTCCAAGCTCAGATGTTGCAGCACCTGCGCCCTGAGCGGACCGGCGGGCAACGTGCACGCCAGCAGCAGCGCTGCGATGCGCGCCGTCACGGCGTCTCCAGGATGCGCGCCGCCCCGGCGCGGATCACAAGGCGTCCGTTCGCGCGCCGCGCCGCGTTCTCCGTCCGGACGCTGTCCACCTGTCGCTGCCAGTTGAGTCGCAGGGCAAGGTTGGCCGCGATGTTCTCCGGAATCGGCTGCGGCCGGCGCTGGTTCTGGAACCCCAGGAACCCTGCCACGCCGAGCGCGCCGACCACGGCGAAGCGGTCACCCGATCCGCTGGACCCTCCGGCCACGAGCGATGGAAGCGCGATCACCGTGACGGCGGCCGCGAGCCCGGTGATCAACGCACGCACGCCGGTCCCCCCCGCCCCGTGCTCCGGCTTGAACAGCGAATCGGCGGGCTCTGGCGGCCAGGCCAACGTGTCGCCCCGCAACGTCGCGATCTCGAGTGGCACCGCCACCGACCTGACCACGCGCCCGTCGCTCCCGCGCGAATCCACGCGCAGCACGTAGTGGCCGCTCTCAGCCGGCGCCCCGCCGGCGGCGCGCCCGTCCCACAGGACGGGGAGGCTGTCGCCAGCCCCACCCTGGTAGAGGGTGCGCACCAGCGCCCCGTTCGCCCGTTGGATGGTCACATCGATCGGATGGTACGAGGTGGCGTACAGCCACACGACGAGCTGGTCGCCGGCTGCGGTGATCTGCGCGAGCGGCGGCGCGGATACGGCGACCGCGCGGGTCCCGAGCCGCACGTCCTGGAAGAGGCTCGAGACCTCCGGCGGGAAGACGAGCTGATCCGGCCGGTAGCGCGGGTCGATGAGCAGCAGCCGGCGGAACGCCGCTGAGGCCGAGTCGCGGCGGTCGCGGAAGAACTCGGTCGCGCCGAGGTACACGAGGGCGCTCACGCGGCCGGAATCGCTCAGCGCGGCGCGACCGGAGCCCGCGAGTGCCGCGCGGAGGGCCGCAGCGGCGCTGTCGTAGTCGAGGTCCTGATACGCGCGGATGCCTCGTGCGAGCCGTTCCGCCGGTGTCTGCGCGCGCGCCGCCTGCGCCGCCGCGGCGGCGAGGACGACGACGGTCAGGACCACCGCCGCCCGGTTCACGGGCGCCGAGCGGCGAGCACGATGTCGGTGAGGCGCACCACCTGGCCGGGCTCGATCTGAATCGACCGCTCGAACGGCTCGAAGCCATCCCGCGCTATGCGGATCGTGTGCGCACCCGCCGCGAGGCTCAGGTTCGCCTTCGGCGTGTTGCCGACGAGTTGGCCGTCCACGTACAGCTGGCCCCACGGCGTGGCGCTTACGAACAGCCGGCCGGAATCAGCGGCGGGCGCAGGGGCTGCGCGGGGCGCCGCAGCGTTGGAAGGCTCGGGCCTCGGACGTGCAGCTTGCGCCGGATTCCGCAGGGACGGCGCGGCGCGCAAACGCGTTGGCGGCGCGGGCGCGACGGTCGGGCCTGTCTCGGCCCGCGAGGCCCCACCCGCCGCGCTGTCGGTCGCCTGCGACACGACGGGCGCAGCCGCAGTCTGGTTGACAGCCCGGCGCCACAGCTGAAGGGCGGCAGGTCGCAGCAGCAGCACGAGTGCCGCGACGACCACGATCGCGACCGCGATGCCGGCCATGCGGCGGCGGTTGAAGGGGCGCGGGGGCGGCTTCCAGTCGGTCTGCACGAGGACGACGCCGGAGCCTCGGCCCGATGGCTGCGCGTCCGCAGCGGACGGCGTGTACGTCTCCAGCACCGCTACGAAATCGAGGACGCTGGGGAAACGGTCGATCTCCTTCTCGCTCACGGCCCGCCGGATGGCGTGCGCCAGGTGCGACGGAACGTCTGGGCGTGCCGTGGCGAGCGACGCCGCGAGCGCGGCGCCGAGGTCCTCGGCTTCGGCCGGAGGAGCGCCCGTGAGGCATTCGTACACCAGCACGCCAAGCGCGTACTGGTCCGAGAAGGGCGTGCGCAGGGTCTCCGGCGCCACGTACGGCGGCCGCGCGGCCTTCGGAGGTTGCGCCGCTGTTGGAGCTTCCGCCGCCTCCGGAGACGGAGCTGCGGGCCGGCCCGGTGGCTTCGACCTCTCGAGAGACAGCGACACGAGCAGGTCGCAGACGTGGACCCATCCCTCGGCGTCAATCAGCACGTTCTCCGGCTTCAGCGCGCCGTGCACGATGCCGCGGCGATGCGCGTAGTCGAGCGCGCTTGCCACCTGCGCGATGATCCGCTGGCAGGCCTTGAGCTCAAGCGGGCCTCGCGCGTGAAGGGTCGTGCGCAGCGACCCGCCCTGCACGTGCTCCATCGAGTACCAGTAGAGGTGCTCGGTCGACCCGTGGTCGAAGACGGGGACGATGTGGGGATGCTCCAGCGCCGCGACCGCCTCGACCGCGCTCCGGAACCGCTCGTCGCTCTCCGTGCGTCTCTCAGCCGGTCGCGGCAGCACCTTCACGACGATGGCCCGGGTGGAGCCCTGCTCGTGCGCGAGGTAAACGGCGGTCTTCGTTCCGTGCCCGAGGCTTGCGTCGAAGTGGAACTGATCCGCCAGCTCCTGGCGTGCGAGCTCGTCAACGGATACGGGGTGCGGCGCCTCGACGGCGACGCTCCCACCGGGGGCGAAGCCGCACAGCTCGCAGCGGTTCGTCAGCGGCGAGATCTCGGCGGAGCCGCAGTTGGGGCAGGTCACGGGAGCTCCGCGATGCGCAGGCCAAGAGTCGGAGCAAACCGCTTCATCCTGTCATTATACCCCATTCGCGAGTAGCTGATGCAGGTGCTCACGGCGCCGTGATCGTAGGCAGGAGCGTCGTCACGGGTTCACCGTGAACGTCACTGTGATTGTCTGCGGACTGTTGGTCACCCCGCTCGCCGTCGCCGTCACCGGCACCGTGGCGTGGTACGTCCCGGCCGCCAGGCTCCCCAGCGTTGCCGTCAACGTCACGGTCGCCGGCGCCGTGGTCACATCGATCGTCGCTCCCAGCCATCCCGTCGGCTCCAGGTCCTGGTAGCTCACCGTCCCCACCGCCAGGCCCGATAGCGTCCCCGTCCCTGTATTCGTTACGGCCACCGTCTGGGCTGCCGGATTACCACCACCCAGCGCCGCCG
>Ga0187882_1000045_pt1 | contig 130544 bp, 120 predicted proteins | sample June2016WEW_19_1_3_FD_132991 | JGI IMG/M metagenome (GOLD analysis project Ga0187882, IMG submission 132991) | Peatland microbial communities from SPRUCE experiment site at the Marcell Experimental Forest, Minnesota, USA - June2016WEW_19_150 | ecosystem: Environmental > Terrestrial > Soil >... | reverse complement strand
CTGCTGCAAAAATCGTTCGTGCGCACGGGCGCCGAAAGCCTGGAGGAGATCGAGGCGGGCATTCACAAGCTCGAGCATGAGTGGTTCCCCCGGGTGCTGATCGGATTGCTGGACGACATTGACAGCCGGACAACTCCGGGGAGGACGCCGTGAGAGTGCTTGTTCTAGGGTCGGGCGGCCGCGAGCACGCGCTTGCGCGGAAGCTTTCGACGAGCAGTCGCGTGCGGGAGGTATTCGTGGCGCCCGGGAATGCCGGGACCGCGGACGTCGGCACCAACCTCCCCGCGGTGGATCCTCTGGCGTTCGACACGGTGAGGGAAGCGGTCCGCGCGCATCGGGTGGACTGCGTATTCATAGGTCCTGAGACGCCGCTGGCGGAGGGAGTCGTGGATTTCCTCGCCGCCCAGGGCGTTTCGGCCATTGGCCCGAACAGGAGCGCGGCGCGGCTCGAATCAAGCAAGGCATTCTCCAAGGCTTTCCTGGTCAGAAACGGGCTCCCCACCGCGGAGGCGGTCGAGTTCACGGACGCCGAGAAGTTCGAAAAGTACGTGAAGGCCCATGCGGGCAGGCGGCTCGTCGTGAAGAAGAGCGGCCTCGCCGCGGGGAAGGGCGTGCTCGAATCGACGGACAGCAATGAGAGGGCGGCGTTCGGAAGGTCGATTCTCGCGCACGACACCCTCCTCGTGGAGGAGTTCCTCGAAGGGTGGGAGGTATCCGTCTTCGGCCTCAGCGACGGCAGGGACTTCCTCGTTCTCCCTCCCTGCACCGATTTCAAGAAAGCCCACGACGGAGATACCGGCCCCAACACCGGCGGCATGGGCTCGATCTGCCCGGTGCCGTGGGTGAACGAAACTCTCATGGAGCGTCTCATGAGGGAGATCGTTCACCCCACGTATGCGGCGCTTGCCCGGGAAGGGCTTGGGTATGCGGGCGTCCTTTACTTCGGGCTCATGATAACGGCGCAGGGTCCAAAGGTGCTGGAGTTCAACGTGCGATTCGGAGATCCGGAGACGCAGGTGCTCATGCCCATGCTGGGCATGGACCTGGGTGAGCTGGTGGAATCGATGGCCGCGGGATCTCTGGGACGCCTTGCCGGCGCGGCAGGGACTGTGAACGCTCCGGGGAGGCCGGGCGCGGCCCTGGGCGTTGTCGTTGCCAGCCGTGGATATCCTGAGAGCACTGAAAAAGGCGCGCTCGTCGAGCCCATTCCCCAACTGCCCGGGCAGCAATCGCTCATTTTCCATGCCTCCACGTGCCGCGACTCAGGTGGAATGGTCCGCACCGGGGGAGGCAGGTGCTTCACCGCAGTCGGGCTGGGTGTCGACCTCGGCGCCGCCGCGGTGAACGCGTACAAGGCTGCCGAAAAGATCCACTTTGACGGAGGATGGTTCAGGGGCGACATCGGCAGCAAGTTTTTGGAGGCGCGGCCATGAAAGACGTCCTCTTTCTGATCGGCTCGGAGTCGGACGCGCAGGCCGTGGAGCCGGGGACCAGTCTGCTCGCGGAAAAGGGAATGAGCTTCGAGCTGAAGGTGCTTTCCGCGCATCGCAATCTCGAAGAGCTCGTCTCGTTCCTCAGGCAGGAAGAGGCGAATTACAGGATAGTGATCGCCGCTGCCGGTCTTTCAGCCGCGCTCCCGGGCGTCGTTGCGTCCCTCGTGAAGCTGCCGGTGATCGGCATTCCGCTGGTTGCCGGATCCCTGTCCGGGATCGATGCCCTCCTGTCCATCCTCCAGCTCCCCCGCGGGGTGCCGGTTGCGACAATGGGCATCGGGAAACAGGGAGTTCTCAACGCGGTGCTCCTCGCGGAAAGGATGCTCCGCATGCCACGGGGTTGAGCTCTCAGGCGCCCTGGCGCCGCATCAGGAGAACCGCCACCCTGTCGATGAGCCACCCGAACCCGAGCTCGACCCATGGAATGGCTCCGAATCTTCTCGGCACATACACCGCGCGCCGCGGCCTCCTGAGCAGACCGAGGATGGCATTCGCAACGGCTTCGGGGCGAATGGGGAATCTTCCCACCGGAATCGAGCGGCCCTGGGAGAGCCGGAACACCGTCTGGTAGAACTCGGTCAGAACCGGACCCGGCCTGACCGCGCTCACGTGGACGCCGCTTCCCCGCAGCTCGCGGTGCAGGGCGGTTGTCAGAGTGTCCACGAAGGACTTCGTGGCGGAGTAAAGGGCCGCCCACGGGCTGGGGAATCCTCCCACGATGGAGCTGACATTGATCACATGACCATGCCCCCTGCCGCGCATGAGGGGGAGAAAGAGCACGATGAGCTGTGCGAGCGCCGCGTTGTTCACCTGGACCATCTGCAGCGCGGTTTCCGACGGCATGTCCGATGCGTACCCGTACCAGCCGAAGCCGGCATTGTTCACAAGCACATCGATCCCTTCCCCCGTCTCGATCACGCGATCGTAGACAGCGCGCGCACCCTCGGGCCTTGCGAGGTCGACTGCCAGGACATCCGCCTGCCCTCCCGTGGACCTGATATCCTCGGCCAGGCGCGTCAGCCTCTCCTCGCTGCGGGCGACCAGGAGCACGCGATATCCCTTTCGGGCGAGCATGCGCGCCACCAGAGCGCCGATGCCGCGGGAAGCGCCGGTGACGACCGCGATCCGGGCCCGCGCGGGTGATTCCCTCGCCGGCGCTGCGGCGCGTTCCCGATTGGGTTCGGGGTTTGCTGCCAGCCAGTGGACGGTGTCCCTCACCGTTTCGCTGAATGGCCGCGGCTGGTAGCCGAGCTCCCGCCGCGCTTTTTCACCGGAGATGAATGAATTGCTCGCCAGCGTTTCAAGCGCATAGCGGGTGAAACTGACGGGCTTCTTCCACAGCTTTGCGTGCCATGTGGCAAGCGTCGCTCCCACGAGGGCAAACGGGAAGGGGACCAGAAGATTCAGACCGGTGCGGGCCGTCAGGTTCCGCACTATGCTGATGAGCTCCGCCACGGACACGCGCGCGCCGCGAATGATGTAGGTCTCCCCGCGCCTGCCCCTGCTCGCCGCGAGGATCATAGCGCGCGCAACGTCACGCACGTCGACAAAGTCGAAGTGGCCGTTTATCACCACGTGCACTCCCGGCTTCATCCACTTTCGAATCTGGGCGTTCATCGGCGAGCCGCCATGATGATAGTAGGGACCAATGATGCCCGTCGGGCAGATCAGCACGGCGTCCAGCCCATTCTCGACTTCGGCAAGAACGGCCAAGGAAGCCTCCGCCTTCGTCTGATCGTATTCGCCGGCGGCATTGTGGGGATCGAAAGGGATACGCTCGTCGACAGGCGTCCGCCGGGGCGGTCTGCCGAGCGCGTGAATGGAGCTGACATACACCAATCTGCGCACGCCGCTCTCCCGCGCCACGCGCGCCACGTGCGATGTGCCCACCACATTGACCTGCCGCATCAGGGCGTTCCTGCCCGGCATGATCGAAATGATGCCGGCAAGATGATAGACGATATCCACGCCCGCCATCGCACTGCGAAGCGACTCGCGGTCGAGGACGTTTCCCCTTACGACGTGCAGCGGAAGCCCGTTGAGGCCGGAAATGTCATCTTCGGGAAGCACGAACACCCGGACCTTTTCGCCGTTTTCCAGAAGCTCCCTCACGAGAGCGCCCCCCACGTGCCCGGCTGCGCCGGTGACCAGAACCATGTTTCTACCTCCCGGATGACAATCCCCTGATCAGGAGCTGGAGCGCGTCACGCATGACGAGATCCCACTTTGCCCCGCCTGGATCCAGCACCCCCTGCACCACGACTCCAACGGCCAGCGCAACGAGCGCCTGCCCCCCTGCCTGGGCGTCGATCCGGCGCAGCGAACCCTCGTCGATACCGGTCTGAATGATCTTTGCAAAGAAATCCCGGTAGCGCCTGTAGGGCGCGATGAGCTCCTTCCACACGGCGGGGTCCCTGCGCGCCTGCTGCCAGAACTCGAGAAAGAGCGGGAGCCTGCCGTCCGCCGCGGCAAAGACGCCCCGCATCTCCGCGGCCATGGCCAGGAGCCCCTCAGGCACGCTGGAGGAAGCGCTCATGGCCCTGCCGAGCTCCTTATCGAGGTTCTGCAGCCATTCCTTCAACAGCTCCAGGAATACGGCCTGCTTGCTGGGAAAGTGATGGTAAAAGGCCCCCTTGCTTACTCTGGAGGTTTCACAAATCTCGGCGACTCCCGTCGCATCGTAGCCCTTGTCCGCGAACAGTCTGAGAGCTGACTGAATGATCCTGCCGCGAGTCTCTTCACTCCGTGTCTGCATATCCGCCCTTCAAGAATAATACCGACCGGTCGGTATGAATATAGAGCAGTCAAAGGTCTTTGTAAAGCAGCATCGTTCGAGAGATTTGCGGCTATTTTCCGGCCAGGTGAGGAAACCCCTGCTGCCTGCGGGCTTCGAACAGAAGTATCCCGGCAGCGACCGATACGTTGAAGGAATCAACATGGCCGGCAGCAGGGATGCTGACCAGGAAGTCGCATTTCTCCCTGATGAGCCTGTGCATGCCCGTGCCTTCGCTGCCCATCACGATGCAGACCTTGCCTTTGAGATCGAGCTTGTCCGTGGTCTCGCCGGAAGCGTCGGCACCGAATATCCAGAACCCGTTCTCCTTCAGCAGCTCGAGGGCGGAGGTGAGGTTCGGGACAACGGCGAGCGGGACATACTCGCTCGCGCCGGAGGAGACCTTGTTCACCGTCTGGCTCTCCTGCGCCGACCGCCGGGACGGGATTATGACCAGCTCTGATTGGAACTGGTCGGCGGAGCGGAGGATCGCCCCGAGATTCTGGGGATCCGTGATGCCATCCAGGACCAGCACGAGAGCCTTCTCTCCGGTCAAAGCTTTCAGGTGATGCTTCAGGCTGCTTTTCTGCGAAGAGGGGGCCCTCTCCAGCACCAGAAGTGCGCCGCGATGGGCATCAGATCCGCACAGACGGGTGAGCTCCCCGTCCTCCACCTCGGAGACGGGCACGCCCTTCTTCTCGGCAAGCGCGCGGATCTGGCTGAGCCGCGAGTTCTCCCGTGACAGGAAGAGCGTGCCGCCCCCGACCCCTTTGCGCAGTGTCTCTTCGATGGAATGAAACCCGAATATGTGCTCAGCCAATGGTCATTTCCCCCCGAAGTCCCGCACCAGGTAAGGTTTTCCATTCTCGTCCAGGCGTTCATACCTCTGCACGTATGTGCCGTCCAGGAGGTACACAATGAGATCGATCTTGCCGTTGAAGTGAGTGTCGAGCTCCACGCGCTGCAGGACCCCTTCCTTGTAGTAATAGAAAGTGTCCATTTTCCCGTCCAGGTTGGAGTCCAACTCCTCCCGGGAGACCCTTCCTTTGGCGTCATAGTATACCCTGTAATCGACGACTCCGTCTCCATTCCTGTCGAGCTCCACGGTCCCATTGGGGGCGCCCTGGGGAAGGAGCGGCGCGGGGGCAGGGGGCGCCGCCGGGCTTCCGGGGGCGGCTTTGTCCAGTGCGGACAAGCCGGCCGCGGCAAGAAGGCACAGAAGAACAAGGGGGATGGCTTTTGTCATGCTTCCCCATCGACACCGAGGCTCTTAATATTGAAACGGACGGCTATTCCTTTCGGAAAACCAGAATGTTTTGATGTATGAGGGACGGGATGTAGGAGTACTGGTAGCCATAGAGGTGCAGCTTTTTCGACACATCGTACCAGACGATGTTCGCCTTCCAGGCCAGCCGGGGGATGGAGGAAAGAGCCGCGGCAAGCTCCGCTGAAAGACAATGGTAGCGATTCTCGCGATACATGTCCCCGATGAACGTCACCAGGTAGCCGTTCTGCTTGAGCAGATCGGAGGCCAGCGCGAAAATTTCGCGCATCCGCTCCAGCCATTCAGCCTTGGAAGCATACGGGGCACCGTGGAAAGGCGACAGCTTGCTTGCCCGGGCAGGCCGCGCCCGCTCTCCTACCCTTTTGAAGGTCCCGCGCGACCTTGCCGCCGTATCCATCTTCCAGTAAGGCACGTCCGTGAGGATGCAGTCGAAGCACCGACCCGCCAGGCCGCGCAGCACGTCCCGCGCGTCCCCCTCCCGAGTCTCCTGCGGGGAAATCCCCTCCCGTTCGCACACCTCGCGATAGATCTCGATCCATTCAGGGTTGAGCTCCACGCCGAGAGCCTTTCGGCCGCAGAGCGCGGCGCCCAGCAGGACCCCGCCGACGCCCATGAACGGATCGAGCACGCTCTGACCCGCCTTGGTGAATGCGCGCAGAAGGTCCGCGCAGAGCTCCGGCGGCTTCTGGCCGCCGTGACGGCTGCGGAGCGCGTGCTGCATGTTGGGAGGATAGGGCTTGGTGATCACCGATCGAGTCCAGAACACCCATTCCCGGCCGGTGAGATCGTTGACCCTGTTGTCTTCGGAGTAGAAGCCGCGTGACTCTCCGTTCGCGTCGAGAAGCTCTTTCTTGCTGCGCCGCACGCCGCCCTACCGTTCCGTCACCAGGTGAAACAGGTACTCAATGACGCTGCGCCGCACCGAAACGCCGGCGCCGTTTCCGAAGACAGGATAGGGGATTTCCATCACCCGGGTTTCTCCTCTGGACGAGAGGATGGCGAGGATTTCCTCCCGGGAGAGGATGCCTTCAGAGCTGTACGAGAGAAAAACATGCGCCGCGCGTGTTCCCGCCACGAGCTGCCGGAGAGCCTCGGCCGCGTGCGACCTCTGCGAAAAAGGACTCCGCAGCTTGGACCTGTCGAACTTTCGCGTCTTGCCGTATAAGGGCGGCTTCTCCCACCGGGCAAGGTTTTCCAGCACATGGTAGTTGTCGCAGTACTGCCTCCCGTTGTAGGGGGGATCATAGTAGGCCACATCCGCCGTCATGAGGGGCGCGAGCCTCAGCATGTCGCCTTCGATTACCTCGAGGTCGAAGCCGGGTATGGGCGTGAGCGGCCGGAGGACAAACGGCGTCCCGACTCTCTCGTCCACGAGGTGCTTTCCGCCGATCCTGTTGTCCGCTCCGATGTTCTTGAGAAACGCATCGTACTGGCCGAGGGTGTTCGCGACCCTGTCCGCGGCAAGCAGGAAGACGGAAAGCAGCGCATCATGCTCCCTTGCGGTGATTTCTCCGTTTGCATGACCGCGCGCGATCTCCTCCCGAATCGCGTCCATGCGGCCGCAATTCAAAGCGGTGAAGTACGTGCCCCCGTAGCTCGCCGATATGTAGCCTGACAAGGACGGAAGCGCATTGAGCCGCTCGATCAGGGCGGGAATCCGCGGGCCCGGCTCCAGGGAGCCGCGCAGAATGACGCAGTTTGATCTCAGCATGTCCACGGCCGTGACGTGCATCGCCCCTCTGGCTGCCATGGCCAGCCCCACCGCCCCGGTGCCGCAGAACCCGTCAACGAATGAGCGGGGAGCACCCACACTGCTCCAGATGCTGTCCGCGATCCAATGCCTCAGGAGTCTTTTGGAGCCGAGATACTTGCGGGTGTAAGGGAGAAGGGGCGCTTCAGCCCTTTCGCGAATCGTCGATGCGCTCAATGAGCTCGTTGACCCTTTCCGCGAGATCAGGAAACGCGTCCCGCTTGCGCGTGCGCACCCGCACTCCCTTCTCGCCCGCCAGAACCCGATCGATGTCGATTTCGATCCTGTAGACGGGTCCGGCTATCCTGTGTGTGGCAAGAATTCCCAAAACGATGAAAAGGAGCATGATTGCCAGATCGTTGAGCAGCAAAGGGGGGAGAATCACCAGAAGGAGCTCGGGACGTGCCGTCCCGCCTGCCGCGTGCGCCAGCAGGTAATAGAGCGTCGTGCCGGCGGCGAAAACGAGCAGGCCGGCCAGGACGATCGTCAGGGAAATGGCGATTGTGCCATATTGGAATCGGCCGTCGATAACCTTGATCCGTCGAGGGTTCCTCGTGCCTTCCATGAAACCGCCTCAGCCTTCGTAGGTGCGCGCGCGCGTCTCACCGAGGAGCACGTCACGCGCACCCATGGCGAGCGCCTCAAGCTCGTTCTCACCGGGGAATTGAAGAACCGGGGCGAGGAATGAGACGCGCAGGGAGATCTCCCGAACGACGCGCGGTGAGAATGCCAGGCCGCCGGTGAGAACGATTGCGTCGAGCCTGCCGCTGGTGAAGGCGGCAAGCGCGGCAATGGATTTCGCGATCTGGTAGCAGAGCGCGCGAATCAGCTCGTCACTCAGCCGCGCGTCGAGCTCTCCGTTTCCTTCCGCGGAGCGCTCGATGAGCGTGAACTCGTTGGTGCCGAGGTAAGCGACAAGCCCGCCCTTCCCCGTCAGCATGAGCTGGAGTGCCTGCGGGTCGTGCTGGTGGGACAGGATCCAGCGCATCCAGTCCCCCGCGGGCACCGTGCCTGCCCGCTCGATGGCAAAAGGTCCTTCCCCGTCCAGGGCGTTGTTCACGTCCACCACCCTGCCATTGACGTGCATGCCGATGGAGGTGCCCCCGCCCATGTGGGCGACGATCATCGAGCATTCCGCGTAGGACTTGCCGATGCTGCGGGCGGCCTTTCTTGCCGTGGCCTTCTGGTTCAGGGCATGGAAAATGGACCGACGGGGGATTTCCGGAATTCCCGAGTAGCGGGCCAGCGGATCCAGCTCGTCCACCACGACAGGATCCACGATGAATGCCCGGACGCCGATTTCGGAGGCGAGAGAATCCGCAAGAAGCGCCCCCAGATTCGAAGCGTGAATCCCGTATTTGCAGGACGCAAGATCGGATTTCATGCGTTCGTTGACTTCGTACACTCCGCCTTCCAGGGGCTTGAGCAGTCCGCCTCTGCCGACAACGGCCGAAATGTCGGCGAATTGTATCCCCGCTTCCCTGATTCCCTCACGGACTGCCGTGCTTCTCATGTCCAGTTGATCGGTGATTCTGCGGTGCCGGGCGAGGTCCTCCGACCTGTGATTGACGCCTTTCTTCCACACCTCCGTGGTGTCATCGTAGATGGCGCACTTGGTGGAGGTGGACCCGGGATTGATGGCAAGAATCGTAAAGCTCATCCACGGCAATACTACCAGCGGGAAGGAGCAGGTTTCAAGGCGGGCGAGCGGCGTCCGGTGCCTCAAAAGTAAATCGAGACGAGAGGGCGGTGATGAATTCTGTCCATCCGAGTGTTATATTTTTAGGCAAAAGAGACAGTTACGCCCGGTAACGGGTATCGAGGAGGAGATCAGATGAAGAAGCTATTGGTGCCGCTTGCGGTGGCAGCGCTTCTAGCGCTGGCTGTCCCTGCGGCTTTCGCGGAGTGGGAGCTGGGAATCGGACTCACCCCGGGGCAGGTAGCCGGCAATACGGATCCGAACGCCGATCCGCTCCTGAACTTTCACGTCGCCTGCAGCTGGAATATCCTGTACGCTTCGTGGGATTCATATGCAATGCCTGACTACTGGGTTTACCAGAACACCACATATGTCGACCCGAGCTCGGGATATATTGTCACGGGTGTCCTGGCCCCTGGATTCCTGAACCTGTTCGATGTCGGCCTGAAGATCGCGCTCCGACCTTTCATCGGCTATGCGGAGTTCGGAACCAACTACCTGTACGTGCGCGGCGGCCAGAGCTATGGCAGAGTGGGCGTGAACTTCCGGGTGGGAGCCGGGGTGAAGTTCGGCTTCTGGGGGATCAACCTCTCGGGAACCCAGGTGTTCGCGACCTTCACCGACCTCGGCGCCGCATTCCACCAGATCGGACACGGTGACTGGAGTTATCTCACCGGCGGCATGGTCCCCACGCTGAACTTTGTAATCTACTTTTAGCGGAGGCAAGCGATGAAGACCAAGAAACTATTGCCCCTGGTTCTGCTTGCGGTGGCTGCCGTCCTGATGCTCTCGAGCTGCGATGCGATGCTGGACGCTATTTTCCCGACGAACCAGATTATCGTCGACGTAGCGGTGGATGCCCTTCCCGGGCATCACCTGGATTTTGCCACCTCACCGGTCACTGTCGTGCTGAGCGGTCCGACGCCCGCAACCGGAACTAAGTACTTCGACGGCTACGATATCTATAACTACGCGCACTATACATTCAGCTTCACGAATCTGAAGGACGGGTTCTACACGATAAATGCCTACTACTATGGAGCCATCCCGGCTAGCGCTGGCACTTTCATATCAATGCCCGATCACAGCCCATTCAATCCGGACAGCTCGGGCCGGTCGACAACCGTATCGATAACGATACCCTAGCACATTCTTCGTAGAGAACCGAATAGCGCCCCCGCCCGGGGGCGCTGTTGTTATCCATCCGCCGGGTCGGCGGCCTGTGGATCCTCGTCAACGAGCGGAAATACCAGCCTGAAAATGCTCCCCCCCTCGACAGGCTCGTATTCAAGGCTGCCTTCATTCTGAAGGGCGAGGCTCCTGGAGATGGAAAGCCCGAGGCCCGTGCTTCCGGTGCGCGTGAACGATGGGGTGAAGAGCCTGTGCGCGGCATCGGCAGGGACCCCGCCCGCCCTGTCTTTCACCTCGAGCACCGCCAGCTCCTCCTGCCGACGAGCAGCAACGGAAATCACCCATTTGTCATCCGTCGGACCCGCACGGTAGATTTCCGCTGCGTTTCGCACCAGGTTCAGCAGCACCTGCTCCACCTCGGCTCTGCGGCACTGAAACCGGACACCTGGAGCCAGATCAGCCTCGATCAGGATTCCCTCACCGCGAAAGGCCGCTCTGAGCATCCGGAAGAATCCCGCCAGGTCCCGGGCTGCGTCGATGACTCGCGGCTTCTCTCTCCCGTCCCGGGAGATGTTTTCAAGCAAGCCGATAGTCGCGTCCCGTCCGGCCTCGGCATGCTGCAGGAGCAGACGGAAACATTCGTCCTTGCGCCCCGCGTCACCCTGCCTCAGCCCGTACTCCGCCGTGGTCCTGACGTGGGAAAGCACGTTCTTGAACTCGTGCGCGGCGCCCACAGCCAGCAGGCCGGAGGTGACCAGACGATTCTGCCTCGCCAGCGCGTTCTCCTTTTCCAGGAGCCTCGCGAAGACCTCGTGCGTGAGTCGGTCCCTGGACTCCAGTCCGACCAGGCTGCCCTTCCAGCCTGCCTGCAGCGGGTATCCCTCGTGGAAAATGAGCAGGCCTGTGCAGGACGCCACGAGAAGAGCCGGTATGGATTGAATAAACGGCAGAGGGGCTTGCAGCAGGCCCGACACCAGGCTGCCGGTTCCCGCCGCAAGCCAGATGCAGCAGGACAGAAAGGTGATCAAGGCGAGGCTCGAGCGCGACGCGCGCCAAAGCCTGAAAAGTGCCCGCATTGCGAGCCCGCAAAGGAGAGCCATTCCGAATGCGCGAAAAGCGACATAGGGGACGCTGTTGCGATAGCCAAGGAGCCCGGCAAGGAGCAGCGCCAGCAGGAAACCTGCGCTGACGCTGCTCCGCCACGCGAGGTTCCCTCGCCCGATCGCCGTGAGCAGAAAAGCGCCTCCCGCCCAGAGAGGAAGCACGAGAAAAAGGTCCCGGAGAAGAGTGCCGGATGGAGTGACCAGCCACAGCGCAAGGAAAAAGTGAAAAGCGGCGAGCATGAGCGGTTCGACATGACGGATGCAGGAACCGGTACGAACGAGGAGGAGGGCTGCCTGGGCGACAAAAAGGGTGACTGCCGCGATCGAGAGAAAGTCTACATTTTGCATGCTCGAATCGTAGCGCGCCCTTGCAGCGGTGTCGAGAGCGAGTCCTGCGGGCAGCGCCGCGGACAAAAAAAGCGGGAAAGGAAAAAAGGAGGGGAAAACCCTTTCCCGCCGGAAACAACGTCTACAATTAATCGTTCGGGATGGAATCCGTCCTCTCAGTCATCGCGCCGTAGTCGGACATGGCTCCCCGAGGAAATCTGCCGCGGTCCATCGTGCGCCGGGTTTCAATCCCCATCCACGGCCGCATCGCACCGTCGCGCCGGATATACCTCGTATAGGCGCGGAAGTTGTCGTCCCCCATGATCTGCCTCAGTTGGACTCTCGCGGCAACCAGCGTCTTCTGCATGTCCACCCGGACCTGCCCCATCTGCGTGATGAGGGTATTGACGCCCTGCATGTCGACGGTTGAGGGCAGGAGGGCCTTGTCAAGCTGTGCCCTCAGGAGCCGGAGCTGAACCGCATCCGCGCGGACGCCGGTTCGGGTCTTGCCCTGGATGTCCATGACCTGGGAGACCTGGGCGTCGGTCAGCCCGAGCTGCTTGAGCATCTTCGTTTCCGGCCCCTGCGCGGACTGCGCAAACCCGGCCATCGGCAGAATCAGGGCGAAAAAGACAGGTAAAATTCGTTTCATGAGAGCACCTCCGCTTCTCTGTCACCATACTAAGTGCCCGTGCTCAGGGAATCCATAAACGGCGGATAAAGAGCGAAGAACTTTATGTTATTGAACGGCGAGGCATGGTATCCTGACGGGGAGGGCCGGGAATGTACACCGCGACAATGCTGTACCACTTCAAGGACGACTCTTTCGAGACCGCGTGCGAGATCTGGAAGAGCCAGGTCATGGAACACGCGAAGAGCCAGCCGGGCTTCATCAGAATGCAATTCCTCACCGCGCGGCCTCAGGCGCTCGCCATCGGCACGTGGGCGGCGAATGCCGATGCCCGACGATTCATGGAGACGGGAATCTTCAAACGGCTCATGACCCAGCTCCAGAATCACGTGACGGGCCAGCCCCAGCAGACGATCTGGGACCTGCGCTACTTCGCGGAGAAAGAGCAGAACTGAGACCCAAAATCAGCTTTCGTGCGGAAGGGGGACCGTTCTACTGTTTCAACTCGGACAGGGGAATGGGCCGGGGGCTCGTATCTTCACCGCTCACGCTCGCGAGCTCTTTGAGAAGCTCCTTCGCCTTGGGCGTGATCTTGGTGGGAACCCTTACCACGATCTTGATGTACATGTCTCCGCGCTTGCCGGGATTGTGGAGCTCAGGAATGCCTTCCCCGCGAAGACGGAGAATGCGCCCGTTCTGCGTCCCGGAGGGAATGGTCACCCGGACCGACTTGTCGTCGAGGGTGGGCACGACGATGTCCGCGCCCAGCGCGGCCTGGGTGATGGAAATGGGAACCGCGCAGTAGATGTCCCTTCCGTCCCGCTCGAAGGACTCGTGCGGCTGTACCCTGAGAAACACGTACAGGTCGCCGTCCTGGGAGCCGTTGATGCCGGCATCTCCCTGGCCGGCAACGCTCAGCCGCTTGCCGTCCTCGATGCCCGCGGGAATGGAGATCGTGAGGGTCCGTGTGCGTCGGACGGTGCCTGCGCCGCGGCATTCCGCGCACGGCTTCTCGATGATTTCCCCTTCCCCATTGCAGCTGGGGCAGGTCGAGGCGATCGAGAAAAAGCCCGAGTTTCTGCGCACCTGCCCCGAGCCGCCGCAGGTGGGACAGAGTTTTCTCCCGCTGCCCTTGTCCGCGCCGGTGCCCCTGCAGGCTTCGCAGCGCTCGGCACGCGGGTAGGAGACCTCCTTCTTCGCGCCGAATGCGGCCTCGAGGAAGGTAATCTCCATGTCGTAACGAAGGTCGGAGCCGCGCTGCCCGCCGCCGCGTCCCGAAGAGCGCCGCCGCGAGCTCCCGCCCCCGAAGAAGGAATCGAATATCCCGCTCACGTCCCCGAATATGTCCTCGAAGCCCTGGAAGATCGAGGAGAAGTCCTGGGCCGTCGGCTGACCCATGCCGCTCAGGCCGGCGAAACCGTACTGGTCGTACGCCTGGCGTTTGCGGTCATCCGCGAGGATTTCGTACGCCTCGGTGGCCTCCTTGAACTTCTCTTCGGAGTCCTTGTTTTCCGGGTTCCGATCAGGATGGTGCTTGATGGCGAGCTGCCGATAGGCTTTCTTTATCTCCTCCCGTGACGCATTTTTCTGCACGCCCAGGACCTCGTAAAAGTCGCGCTTGGCCATGTCTTATTTTTTCTTCTTCCCGTCGTCTACCACTTCATAGTCGACGTCTTCCGCGGATTTCTTCTGGTCGCGTTTTCCCTTGTGCGCGTCGGCGTCCCCGTTTCCCGAGGGCCCGGCGCCCGCCTGAGACCGCGAAGATGCATCCTTGTAGACCTCTTCCGCAAGGCGGTACGCGGCCCTGGTGAGGGCGTCCGTCCTGCCCTTGATGAGGGCGATGTCTCCCGCGTCGAGGGCAACGCGCAGCTCGGCCGCCGCCGCCTCTATCTCTTTCCTGTCCGCAGCGCTCACCTTGTCCCCGAGCTCCCGGAGGGACTTTTCCGTGGAGTACAGGAGGGTATCCGCCTCGTTGCGGGTTTCCGCGCGATCACGCTCGATCCTGTCCTCCGCGGCATGGGATTCCGCTTCTTTCACCATCCTCTTGATCTCGTCTTCCGAAAGACCCGAGGAGCTCTCTATGCGGATCTTCTGTTCCTTGCCGGTGCCGAGGTCCTTGGCGGACACGTGCACAATGCCGTTCGCATCTATGTCGAACGTGACCTCGATCTGCGGAATGCCGCGCGGAGCAGGTGGAATGCCCACGAGGTCGAACCTCCCGAGCGTCCTGTTCTGGCTTGCCATCTCCCGCTCCCCCTGGAGCACGTGAATGGAAACTGCGATCTGGCTGTCGGAGGCCGTGGAGAAAGTCTGGCCCTTGCGCGCGGGAATCGTTGTATTCCGGTCTATCAGCTTCGTGAACACCCCGCCGAGGGTCTCGATTCCCAGGGAGAGCGGGGTGACGTCGAGAAGGAGCACGTCCTTGACGTCCCCGCCGAGGATGCCCCCCTGGATGGAGGCGCCGATGGCCACCACTTCGTCGGGATTGACCCCCTTGCTGCCTTCCTTGCCGAAGATATCCTTCACGAGCAGTTGAACGGCGGGAATCCGGGTGGAACCCCCCACGAGGATCACGTGGTCGATGTCCTGGGGCTTGAGCCCTGCGTCTCGCATTGCCTGCATGCAGGGCTCCCGGGTCTTCTCGAAGAGCGAGTCAAGAAGCTGCTCCAGCTTTGCGCGGGTGAGCGTGTAATTCAGGTGCCGGGGGCCTGTCTGGTCGGCGGTGATGAACGGGAGGTTCAGCGAGGTGCTCTGGGCGCTGGAGAGCTCGATCTTGGCCTTCTCCGCCGCCTCCTTGAGCCTCTGGAGCGCCATCCTGTCCCGGGACAGGTCGATGCCGTTCTCCTTCTTGAACTCAGCAACCACCCATTCGATGATGCGCTGGTCGAAGTCGTCTCCCCCGAGGTGGGTGTCACCATTGGTGGACTTGACCTCGAACACTCCGTCGCCCAGCTCGAGTATGGAGATGTCGAATGTGCCGCCCCCGAGGTCGTATACGGCGATGGTCTCTTCGCGCCCTCCCTTGTCCAGCCCATAGGCCAGAGCCGCCGCCGTGGGCTCGTTGACGATCCGTCTCACTTCCAGGCCTGCGATCCGGCCTGCATCCTTGGTTGCCTGCCGCTGGGCGTCGTTGAAGTACGCGGGCACCGTGATGACCGCCTCGGTGAGAGACTCTCCAAGGAAGTCCTCCGCGGTCTTCTTCATCTTCTGCAGAATTGCGGCAGAGATCTCGGGCGGCGAATAGCGGGTGCCCCTGACCTCGACGCGCAGGTCATTGCCGGCGTCGGAAACGGCAAACGGCACCCTGCGAATCTCCTCCCGCACCTCATCGATTCTGCGTCCCATGAAGCGCTTGATCGAGTACACGGTATTCTCGGGATTGGTGATCATTTGATTCTTGGCCGGCTGGCCCACCAGTCTCTCACCCTTGTCGGAGAAGGCGACAATAGAGGGAGTGGTGCGCTGACCTTCCGAGTTCGGAATCACCACCGGTTGGCCGCCTTCCATGATGGCCACGCAGGAGTTCGTTGTGCCGAGGTCTATCCCTATGATCTTGCCCATATCTCAGTTGCCCCTGCCGACCGGTCCATCCTGTCCTTCCTTCGGCCCGTCGCCGCCCTCGTCCGCTTTCGCGCCCGGCGAAGCTGTCACTCCTGGGGACGCTTTCCCTGCGGGCGGCATTTTCGGTCCCTGCGGAGCCTGCGCCGCCGGCTCGGAAGCAGGTACCCTCACCTTCACCCGCGCCGGCCGCAGCACGCGCTCGTGGAGGTAGTAGCCCTTCTGATAGTCCTCAACCACGGTGGGCTTGCCGTCCGCGGGTCCTTCCACGCGGAGCACGGCCTCGTGCTTGTTCGGATCGAAGCCCTCTCCCACCGAGGCGAAGCGCTTGAGTCCCCACCGGCTCTCCAGCATCTCCACCAGCTGCTTCTCGATCATGGTCACGCCCTGGAGGAAGGAGGCGAAGTCACGGGACTCCTCCGCAGACTTGATTGCCCGCTCGAAGTCGTCGATCAGCCCTATGACATCGGTCAGAAGGGAGGCGTTGGCATAGCGCGCGGCGTCCTCACGCTCGCGGATCATCCTTTTTCTGAAGTTCTCGAAATCCGCCTGCTTCCGCAGCAGCCTGTCTTTCAGGTCCGCGGTTTCCTTCTCCAGTGCGGCGATTCGATCCTGCTCGCTCACACAGGGCGACTCCGCGGACGCACCTGTCCCCGTCAGGCCGCCTGCCGCAGCGGGCTCGCCTTTCTGGGGGCTTTCGCTCTTGTGTGCCGGGGGCTCGGCAGCGTGGACATTCTGCGCCCCTCCTGAGACCTCTTCCTGGTCCTTCTTCTTCGACATCAGTACCGCCTGGAGAGAAATGGTTTATGGTAAAGGTAACAGCTTGCTTCGCGTCCGGTCAAGCATTTTCTCAACCGCGGAAATGCGTGGCCGCGGTATCCCGTGGCATTATTACGGCGGTCACAGGGTACGGTGACCGCGCCGCGACACGAGGCCCTGACGCACCGCTAAACCTTCGGCGCAAGCTCCAGTATGAGCTCTACCTCTCCCCTGCTGAGCTGAGTGACGCGAGAGATCTCCTGCACCGACCAGCCCTGGTGGGAAAGCTTGACCACCGTTTCCCGCTTGTCGAGAGGAGGAGCGCCGCGCTCTCCCTTTTCCTTCTTGGTTTCCGCCTTCATGATGCTCTCGAGCAGCCGCACCTGCTCCTGTGCCTGCCTGCCGATCTCCTCGAACCGGGTCTCCGTGCGCGCCATCCATTCGCGCGAGCTCTGCGCCTTCTCCAGGCGGCTCTCCAGCTCTTCGATGACCCCGCTGAGCTTCCCGACGATCTGCATGGCGGAGTCCGCGTCTTTCTTGTTGGCCGCAAGCATCTCGTACTCGCCGCGCAGGGACGAGACCTTTGCCGCCAGCTCATCAGCGGTCCGGTCAGCCTCCACCAGGGATTTCTCGATGCCCTCCAGGCGCTGGAAGTTCCTGTCCACGCCTTCCGATGTCACCGAGAGAATTTCCTTCTTCTTCTCCAGCCTTTCGAACCCTCCCTCAACTGACTTGCCCATTTCTTCGAACTGCCGGATCTTGGCCTGGATCTGCTGGAGAGCGTCGTTGCTGGAAGACAATGTATCCAGCTTGAGATCCACGTCTTTCGAGACCGCCATGATCTTCTTGAAATCTCCGTCCATTTCCTCGATTCGCCGCCTCTCGGAAAGGAACCGGGTGAGCTTGGTGGAGACCTCGTCGGCGACTTTCTTCGTCTTGGAAAGCTGGACCTCGATCTCCGCGAACTCCGCCCTGTCGGCGTTCAGCTTGGCCACTTCTTTCTTCATCTCGTCGATGCTGACTTCCAGGGCGGCCTTCAGGGTGTCCGCCCGCTCGAAGAGGCGCGTCTGGGAAGTGAAGCTCTTGACCCGCTTGTCGATTTCCACGAGGTTCGTCGAGAGAAGCTGGTAGCTTTCCTCGATCCTCCCGTAGAGTTTTTCCTGCATGGCATCCGCTTTTTCCTTGGTATCCACCAGGAGCTGTTTTTGTTCCTTGATTCTTCCTTCAACCTCGCTCTGCACCTCGCGCACCCGCTTCTGGCTCTCGAGCTGGAATCCATCCATCTGGGTCCGCAGCGCCTCCATGGCGGCTTCGGTGGTTTTCTTCAGATCCGCTTCAAACGAGGAGATGGTCTCTCCCATCTGGGCGAGCTCCTTCCGCAGGCCGATGCGCTCTTCGTTCGTGGACACCAACAGGTCCTCTTTCTGTGCGGCGAACGCGTCCCTGATCGCGCTGACGGACGACGATGCCTCGACGGAGAGGGAGGAAATCTTCTCCGCGATGGCGAGCTCGGCTTCCGCAAGCTGCTTCTTCGCCCCGCCCTCCCACGTCGCGATCTCGGTACGCGAGGCTTCAAAGAGCTCGGTCAGCTCCTTGCGTCCCGCGTTCAGCTCCACGGCCAGCTCCTTGAGCCGCGATTCGATCTCTCTGTGCATCTTCCGCGTTGCGGCCTCCATCACGTCTTTCACGCCGCCCAGATCCTTCTCGAAGGACAGCGAAGCGTCCTTCCGGGCCTTCTCGACGTCCGCGCGCAGCGCCTCCCGCAGGGTCTGCACCGCCTCGTCCGCGGCGGAAGTGCGCTCCTTGACGTCGGCCTCGAAGCTCGCCGCGCGCTTCTCCATTTCCACCTGCCACGCCTGGAATTTCTCCTGTGTCATGGTGGACCGCGCGCGCAGATCCGTGAAGAACTCCTCCTCGAACACGGAGAGCTTCTTCTCCGCGTCCTGGTAGGCGCGGGCCTTCAGCTCTTCCAGTCCTGCTTCCAGCTCCCCCATGCCCGCCTGAAGCTGCTCGCGTGCTATCGCCGCGCCGGCGATATCCGACTTCCATCCGGCAGCGAGCTCCTCCGCGAGGCCTTTCATCTCCGCGCGCACGCCCTCGGCCATCTTGTCCATTGTCTGGGTGAGGGACGTCCTCAGGGCATCCACGTCCCGGTGGGCATCCTCCAGGACCTTCACGCGGTAATCAACATCGCCCTGGTAGTCCGCAAGCCGCAGCTCGACTGTCTCGATGTTCTTCGCCAGCGCGGCCTCGTCCGACTGGATCCGGGAGGCAAGATTCGTGAGCCTGCCTGCGTTTTCCCGCTCGGCTTCGGCGAGCTGGGCCTTTGCCCCGTCTTCCCAGGCGGCGATCTCGGCGCGCGAGGATTCGAACAGGTCCGCCAGATCCTTGCGCCCCGCGCTGAGCTCCGCGGACAGCGCTTCGAGACGCGCCTCGATCTCGCGGTGCATTTTTCGTGATTCGGCCTCCATCGTGTCGCGCACGCCGCCCAGGTTCTTTTCGAACGACAGGGAGGCTTCATTCCGGGCCCGTTCGATGTCGCCGCTCAGCGCCTCGCGCAGCGCCTGGACCGATTCACCGGCCGCCGCGGCACGCGTTTTCACGTCCGCCTCCAGGCTTTCCACGCGCGCGTTGACGTCCGCCTCGACGCTCGCCGCGCGCGCCTTGACGACCGCTTCCAGGCTCGCCGCGCGCTCCCTGACTCCTGCCTCGAAGCCCGCCGCGCGCTTCTCCATCTCCGCCTGCCATGACTGGAACTTTTCCTGCGTCAGGGTGGAGCGGGCGCGCAGGTCGGCAAAGAACTCCTCTTCGAACATCGAGAGCTTCTTCTCGGCGTCCTGGTAGGCGCGCTTCTTCAACACCTCCAGCTCCGCCTGGAGCTCTCCCATGCTTGCCTGGAGCTGCTGCCGGGTGGCCTCCGCGCCGGCAACCTCCGACTTCCAGCCGTTTGTCAACTCTGCGGCGAGCTGGTCCGTCAGCCCCTTCATCTCGGCGCGAACAGCCGCCCCCATCTTGTCCGCGGTCTGTGAAAGCGAGGCGCGCAGGGCATCGACGTCCCGGTTTGCCTCGTCCAGGACCTTCATTCTGTAGTCCACGTCACCCTGGTAGTCTGCCAGCCGCGATTCAACCGTCTCAATGCTCTTTGCAAGCGCGGCTTTGTCCGCCTCGATTCGGGAGGAGAGGGAGGAAAGCCTGCCCGCATTCCCCAGCTCCGCGTCGGCAAGCTGTTTCTTTGCGCCCTCTTCCCAGGCCGCAATCTCGGCGCGGGAAGATTCGAACAGCTCGGCCAGATCCCTGCGCCCCGTCTCGACTTCCCGGCTCATCTCCTCCAGACGCGCCTCGATCTGGGCGTGCATCTTCCGCGTTCCCGTCTCCATGAGCTCCCGTACGCCGCCCAGGTCCTTTTCGAACGACGTCGAGGCGTCCTTCCTTGCCTTCTCGATGTCCCCGCGCAGCGTCTCTCGAAGCGTCTGCACCGAATCTCCCGCTGCCGCGGTACGCTGCGTGATGTCGGCCTCGAACCCCGCTGTGCGCTTTTCCATCTCCGCCTGCCAGGCCTGGAACTTTGTCTGCGTCAGCGTGGAGCGCGCGCGCAGGTCCGTGAGAAGCTCCTCCTGGAATGCCGCGAGCTTCTTTTCCGCATCTGCGTGAGCGCGCGCCCTCAGGTCTTCCACGGCCGCCTGCAGCTCCGCCATTTCGACCCGCAGCCGCTCCCGCGCCGCCGACGCGCCTTCGACCTCGGACTTCCAGCCGGTGGTGAGCTTCTCCGCGAATCCGTTCATTTCCACGCGCATTCCCGCGGTCATCCTGTCCATCATCTGGCCGAGCGCGTTCTGCAGCGCCAGGACCGACTCCCGGGCAGCTTCGGTGCGCGCTGTGACGCCCGCCGCGAGACTCTCCACCTGCGCGTTGACGTCCGCCCCGACTTCGGCGGCGCGTGCTTCAAGCTCCGCTTCGAAGCTCGCGGCGTGCTCTCTGACTCCTGCCTCAAAGCCTGCCGCACGCTCCCTGACTCCCGCCTCGAAGCCGGCCGCACGTTCTCTCACTGCCGCCTCGAAGGTCTCCGCGCGCTTCTCTATTTCCGCCTGCCATGCCTGGAACTTCTGCTGGGTCAGCGTGGACCGGGCGCGCAGATCGCTGAAGAACTCCTCTTCGAACGCCGAGAGCTGCTTTTCCGCGTCCTGATAAGCGCGCGCTTTCAGCTCCTCCAGTTCCGCTGCGAGCTGGCCCATGCTCGCATGCAGCTTTTCACGGGTCGCTTCCGCGCCCGCAACCTCCGACTTCCAGCCGGCCATCAACTCGGCTGCCAGCTTTTCCGCGGTCCCCTTCATCTCGGTGCGCATGCTCCCCGCCATCTTGTCCATGGTCTGCACGAGGGAGGTACGCAGGGCGTCCACGTCGTGGTTCGCGTCTTCCAGAACCTTGACGCGGTAATCGACGTCCCCCTGGTAGTCGGCCAGCCGCAATTCAATGGTCTCTATGCTCGTGGCAAGCGTGTTTTCATTCGCCTGGATGCGCGAGGACAGGCGGGTGAACACCTCGTCCTCCAGGGTCTCTCCTTTGTGGGCAGCCGCGGAAAGCCTGCCGCGCAGGTCGGCCTCGAAGGCATCCAGCGCCTTCGCGAGCCCCGCGATCCGCTCCTTTTCCGTCTGCTCTTCCCGCGCTTCCAGCCGGGTGATGTAGGTTGAGAAATCCTTGACCTTCCTGTCCGACTCGACGAGGACGGCCGCCAACGCGCCGACCTTCTCTTCCACGGCGCCGATGACCTTGCCGCGCGCGGCCTCCAGGGATTCGCGCCCCTGGGCGGCGAATGCCTTCTCCATCTCCGGTATCAGCTTCTGCACCCTGTCAAGGCGTGTCGCCGTCTCTCCGATCTTCCGCCCGACCACATCGACGAACGCGGATTCATCCCGGAGCTTTCTCAAATTCGTGTCGACGCGGGATGACATCGTGGTGAGATCCGTGAGAGCTTTCTCATAGTTCGAAAGGCGCTTCTGGATCGACTCGATCTCGGACGCCTTGCCCCGGAGCTGCTCATCCACGGTTCGGGCATGGACGATCATCTCCTTGCCCGTTTTCAGCTCCGCCTGGAGCTCGACGGACAGGTCCCTCAGCTCCACGGTCTTTCCCTCGACCAGGGCGGAGATGTTCTCCGTGATCTTGTCGCTGAATCGCTTGAGCTTTTCGAGAGATCTGTTGTTCCTGTCGATTGCGCGGAAGACGATGACTATGAGAAGGACGACGACGAGGGTGATGAGATCACCAATTGAGAATAACATTGTCCCCTCCCCAGGAGATTTGTGACAATATTATTCCTATCACCCCCGGATGTCAACGTGCGTTACCTGGACTTTACGACGTACGGAATGACCCCTGTCACGGGCCCGGCGCCCTTTGCCGCGGTGAATCTCCAGCGGCGGATCGCGTCCAGGAAGGCTGAATCGACATCGGCGTAGCCGGAGGACCGTGCCATGGACGCCCCGGAAACAACGCCATCCGGCATGAGGACGAATGCAACCGTGACCGAGAGCGTGAGGCCTTGCTTGCTCACCCAGGGAGGGAGCTTCGGGTCTATGCGGGACAGGAGGGCGCGTCCTTTGCTCGCATCGGGCTGGTCCCACACCACCCTGTAGTTCCCTCCTGCCCCGCCTGCGCCGCTTCCGCCTCCCGCGCTTCCGCCGCCGGCGCTGGCCCCGGCCTGCCCCTGCTGACCCGCTGCAGCACCACCCTGGCCTGCCTTGCCGCCTGCCTGGCCGGCGCCCGTTCCCCCTGTCGCTGCCCCTGAGGCGGCACCGGCAGCGGCTGGCGCACCATTCCCTCTCCCCGCGATTGCCTGATCAAGCTTCCTGAGGTCCAGTGGGCCTGCCGTCCCATTGTCGGGACCAACAAGAACCCCTTCTCCGCTTCGCTGGGCGTTTCCCGCGGCAGAGCCTGCCGCGGTGCCCGCGCCGGAGGCCCTGCCCTGCGGGCTGGCAGCCACGGCAGGCTGGGGAAGCTGATTCTGCACCGCCGGCAGGGTCCCCCCGGCGCCGGTCCTCCCGCCTGATTCGCGGAACGAGGCTCCTCCGCCGGCAGATGGCGCGGAATCGGGAACAGGCCCGCGGACCGTTGGTATGACAAAGCCCCCGCTCGCGGAGGTGCCTGGGCCCGGCAGTGCAGCCGCGGGAGCCTGCGCCGAGGAGGTCGCCGGCCCGGACCCTGAGCCCTGCGAATAAGTCTGTCCCATGGCCTCGCGCCCCAGGTCGAGCTGAACATCGATGGGAGTCGACAGCGCCAGTGATGACGGGCCGCTCAATGTGACGGCAAGCGACACGACGATGAGCACCACTGCGTGAATGCCCAGGGCGGCCGCAAGGCTCGCGAGCGTGCGCTTTCTGTCGGCTTCCATGGGATGGATCGTATCGCTCATAGGCTGATGCTCAAAGAGCCGGTGACCCTGAAGCCGGGTGCGACATACGGCGCGATATCCAGGCGGGGATCGCCGGGCAGAAGCCCCAGAAGGTCATCCCCGACAAGTTGCAGCTTCACCGCGTCCGAGACTTTGGCGAAGGTCGAGACGCGCAGCACAGGTTGCTGGAGCACCCCCGTGAAGGTCGGCGCTACGGCAACCGAAACGGTGCCGCCGAATCTTCCGCTCGGCTCCAGCGCCACCAATTCGGCCTCCAGTGAATCGATTGGCGTGAAGAAGAGGCGGTCGAGGAATTCATGTGTCCACGATCCCGAGAGGGAGAAGGACTGGGTGATTCCCCACCGCATGCCGGCCTTGGTGGAGAGATGAGTCCCCCGCTTCTGCGTCACGGGGAAAAGCCCGTTTCCCGTCGTGCCGAAGTATTGATTCGAGTCCCCGACCGGCATGGCATCGCTCGCCATGAATGTGGCCACCATGGACGCCGAGAGCTCCCGTGCGAAGGTGAACTGCACTGACGCATCTCCGAACCAGCCGCTGTCGTCCGTAATGCTGTTCGGCAGCACGAGAGGGTGAATGCTCATCACGTCGTGCATGTCGTAGGGGGTGACTTTGTAGCCCCCGCCGACGGTGAAGGTGACAAACTCGAATGGTGTCGCCGTGACGGTCGCGGAGAAGGGAAAGCGGCTGAGGCCCGCGCTGTTCACGAACCATCCTGCGGAGGCGTCAAAGGTGAAAGCCGTGGAGAGGTCCGCACCGAAAGAGGCCGTCGCCCGGAACCTGTGCAAGGAGCCTCCCGGGGCCTGGTCGGTCTCGGGATCGACGCGAAACGTGTACAGCGTCTCCAGCCCGATCTTCATTGCCCCGAACCGGGCCTCCGCGGATACGGAGGGCGCCACACGCGCGCCGGCGAGCTGTTGAGGCGGCGTTTCCGGAGGTGGTGCTCCCTGCAGCGTGAGCCAATCCGCGTCTCCTGACGCGCCGGCGCGGAGCGTGAGCCAGTCCAGGGGAACGGCGGAGAAAGCGGCCGTGCCATCCAGCGTGCGCCCGAGCCGGGCGGTAAACAAGGGCGATTGTCCCTGCAGTCCTGTCTCGTTGTCGGAAAATCTCCCGCCCAGCTCCGTGTCGACCCCGCCGAGCCTGAACTTCAGCGCGCCATCAAGAACGTCGTTGCGAAGATTGAAGCCCGCGCCGGAGGGATTCCCCGCAAAGCCGTCAAGGGTCTCATGGTTGAAAAGAAGGGAGAAGCGAGGATCCTGGCCGAGGGTCTTCAAGGAAATGCTGCCCACGATCCTGTTCGGGCTCCCGGCGCCGAGATTGATATCCGCGCTGAGCAATCGGTCTCCCTGCTTGCCCACGGCGGGCTCGACTTCCGGCCCCGGGGCAGGAATCGACGGCTCGCCGATGGGCAGATCCCCCTCGCTCAGAAGGGGAATCTTCCTTTCCGGTGCAAGCAGGTCCTCTTCCGGGGGAAGCTGCGCCTCCACCTTTTCCACGCTCAGGTCTTCGATCTGCAAAATGACCTGCGGCATGATGATTTCCGGCTCGGTCGGCGCCACTGCGGGGTTCGGTCCCGACGGGGTCCGGGACTGGGCCGAAAGTCCAATGGCAGCCGCGAGACAGAGGAAAACAGAGAGCAACCTGTCCCGTGCTTTCATTGTGCGCCTCCTGTCAGGAGCCGCCCCTTTGCGGTCCACTCAGAATCCGGAAAACCCGCCTCGAGCCTCTTCACCAGCGCCTTCACCTCATCGGCCTTCCCTGCAAGCTTCATCATTTCCGCCGCGCGGTAAAGCGCGGAGGCCGCGGCCTTCGGATCCACCTTCGGTATCAGCGCGGCGGCGACGAACTGCCGCGCCGCTTCGTCGAGGTCGCCCTTTCTGTAGAAGTACTCCCCCGCGAGCGTCTGGGCCTGGGGCGCTCCCTGGGGATCGCCTTCCTTGATCACCGGCAGAAGGAGACGGTAGCCGGCATCTGCCTTTTTGTCCCCGCTGAAAATGTAGAGCCGGGCGAGGTCGATGGTTGCCTGCCGCTTCTTGTCCCCCGTTTCCCGGGCGATGATCGCGGAGAGCTCCGCCTCCTTGTCCCCCTGCCCCTGGGCAAGGTAGCGGATCTGTTCTGCCCGAATATCCGCACGACCGGCCCTGGCCTCATCTGCATACTCCGCAATGAACCGGGAGTACAGCTCCAGCGCTTTCGAGTATTGCTGCACGTGCGCATAGCCTTCCGCCGTTTTCTGCAGGGCGGAGCCGCGGAACGGGCTGTCCGGATACATTGTTGAAAGCTTCTCCCAGAGGAGCGCGGCTGCCATGTCTTCCCCTACGGTTTGGGCTGCCTGCCCCCCCCAATACAACGCGGCATCTACCTGCCTGCCTCTCGGATAGCGCGTGCGGTACTCGTCGTACGCGGTGCGCGCGTCCGCCCACATCTTATGGGTAAAAAAGGTTTCTGCCCGCTGGTAGACCGCATCCTCGCGCAAAGGGCTGTCGGGGAACAGGTCCGCCAGTCTCTTGTACGCATCCGCCGCCTGCCGCGTCTGCCCCATGTCGGAAAGAACCCCGGCATAGTCGAAAAGGGCATCACCGGCCCATGGCGATGCGGGCGTGGTGGAAGCAATCCGCTGCAATGCCTGCGCGGCTTCGTCGCGCTTTTTCAGATTGAGAAGGCTTTTCGCGTAGAGATACAGGCTTTTCTGCGCCAGCTCCCCTTGCCCACCCGCGCCCGTCAGCCGGGAAAACCAGCCGGCGGCGCGATCGAACTCTCCCGCGCTGAAATGAGACCATCCGGCAAGGTAGACGATCGAGGGGTACAGCTCGTGAGAAGGGTATGAAGCGGCACAATCATCGAAGACCTGGCCTGCCCTGCCGAAATCCGACTGCCTCAACCAGCTCCATCCGAGGTAGTAGCGCGCATAAGGCACGATCACGGCGAGCCCCGCCTTCTGCGCGACGCCGGGCTGGATAGAGGACAGGTCCGCGCTTGCCCCGGCATAATCCTTTACCGCAATCAGGGAGAGGCCCCTGAGATAGGAGACGACGATCGCCGCGTACGGGTCCAGGGTATCGATTGTCGGGAAAAGCCGCCTGACATTATCCGCCTCTTTCACAATGGCGGCGTTCTGCTTCAGCACGAAAAGTATCTTCAGATAGTCGAGCCAGGAACGAAGGTCCTGTGGATAGCGACTGACGTACTGCGCCAGGGCGTCCGCTGCCGGGGCCGTCTTCCCCGCTCCTTTCAACAGCACGATATGCAGCTTTTCCACCTGCTGGCGGATCGCCGGCTCCATGTCCTTGCCCAGCAGGCCGTCCACCATCTGCGACGCCTCGTCGGGCCTGCCCAGACGGAAGGAGCAATATGCCTGCAGGTATCCGGCCTCGGGGGCACGCTTTGATTCGGGAAAAGACGTGCGGAACCGCGCGTAGGAGCCCGCCGCAGTCTTGAAGTCGTCCCCCATGAGCGCAATATCCCCGAGCCTGATAATCGCCGCGCCGGTCCCTGGATTTCCCAGAGCGAGAAAATCCGTCAGGATCCCGCGCGCCCCTGCAGTGTCCTTGCGCCCGAGCATGATCTCCGCCAGGTACAGCGGCACGACCTCGTTCACCGGGACTTCCTTGCGCGCATCCCACGCGCGCCGCAGGAATGCCTCGGCCGAGTCCAGGGAGCCGCGGCGGAAGCTTTCCGCGCCCACCCGGGTCCAGAGCTCGGCCAGCAGATTCGTACGTTTTCCAAATCGGGCCTCGGCCGCCTGGCTCAGGTCCCGCATGCCCTGAAGGTCGTTCCTGCGCTGCGCGGCGTCGAAGAGCCTGCCGTAGGAGACCATCGCCACATCGTCGGAGGATCCCACGAGCTGCAGATACAGTGGCTGCGCGTCGGCCCAGCGCCCTGACTGGGAAAGCGCTTCGGCGCGAAGAAGGAGGAACTCGTTTTTCCAGGGATCGGGGAAACCTGATGGATCGGTCTTTTGCGTCAAATCGAGCAACTCCGGGTACGACTGTCGCTTCTGCAGTATCGAGCCAAGAAGCACGGAGGCGTACGGGACAAGACGGGAGGTCGGGTAGCCGGAGGTGAGCTTCCGCAGGGACGCAATCGCTTCCTCATCGCTGGAAAGCGCAACCAGGTCCAGGGACTTGTGCAGAAGAGCCTGGGGAGTGAGCTCCGCATCTGCCGGCCCCGACAGGAAGGCATCGAGGCTCTCCACGCTCAGGGAGTAGCTGCCGAGGGCATACAGGCACAGGCCTTTCCAAAGGGGAACGTAGGCAAAATAGCGGGTTGAGCGGTAGCGTCTTTCGATGTCGGAGATGAGCTGCAGGGAGTCACGATACCTGTTCAGCCTGTAGAAACAGGTCGCGCGCCTGTACTGCACGTCCGCAACGCGCTCGGAGAGCGGGTACGCGGCAAGAAAGGCATCATACTCTTCGAGGGCGGCGGTGTAGTTCTTGCTCAGGTACCTGCTTTCCGCCTCGGAAAAAAGGTCCCCCTCGGCGGGTGCAGCGGCAAGCGGCTGCGCGGCCCCCGCGATCAGGAGAACACAGAGGATTACAGCGGTCATGACAAGTCAATCATACTCCGTGACGGTGGTTTATTCAATTTGGGGGAGGGAGAACTCCCCCGTGGAGTCGAGATGGACGAGATGGACGTATTCCTTCCCGTAGCGGCGCGTCAGGGACGCGAGGCTCGTTTCCGTGTTCCTTTCGAGCACCACGACCTGGAAATCGCCGTTCGCATCGAAGAAGGGGAGCAGCACGATCACGTGATGGTGCTGCCGGAGAGTGGGAGTTCCCTCCTGAGACGCCTCCTGCGAGGCCGCGTTCACCGACCCGAGGTAGATGGTGCCGGGGCGCTCGCGGGCAAGAAAATAGAGCAGGGCACGGAGACGGGGAACAGGGTATCCCGTGTCCCGGGTATAGGCCACGTGATCGGCGTCGCGCACGTCCAGGTCCTCGTCCGTGAGGACCGCGCCCGTACGCGCCTGGGCAATGCTCCGCGCAAGCCCGCGAGTCCAATCCAGACCGAAGTACGGGTCCAGCTCCTCCTCGTAGCGGGAGCTCCACCGGTTGCCCCGCATTGCATCACGTGACTTCAGGGCCGCAATATCCGTGTTCTTTCCCACGAGCGGTGCGTAGAAACCGTCCACGATCCACTTGGCAAAGCCCGAGCAGTTGAAGCCCCCCGCGCCCGCGGGAGCGCCGCTCGCGATGTACACCATGCGCCCGATGCTGTCCATGGCGCCGTCATCCATGTCGCGGAGGCTCGAAAGGCGCGCGCGCACGGCGAGGGCCACCTGCGCCAGCCGGATGTCGCCGGCGCCGCGCGAGGGCGCCAGCAGAAGGGACCAGTCGATGGAATTGCCCGTGAGGTCCATGATGCGCGCGAGGGGCGCGGTGAGGAGACGCTCGAACGCAACCGGCAGGACGACCTGGCTCAGGAAGGGCTCGCCGGAGAGAAAAACGTCCATGACGGTCCTGTCGTTGCTCGGAAACAGGCGCAGAAAACAGCCGGGGTCATTCTGCACGAACACCTTGGCGTGCAGGAAGCTTCCATCCTTGAGACTTCTTTTGATGATGAAAGTACCCGCCCCTGCCACGGGAAAGCTCCGGCCTTCCTGATTGGCGAACACGAGGTAGAGCGCGCCTGACTGCGCGTCCACACGGAATGAGACCTGCCCGCCGCCGTTGGATTGAGTCACGATGACGCGCGCGTGCCGGGCGGCATCGCCGACCGGAGCGAAAATAGTGTCACGCAGAAGGCTCCGCGCTTCCCAGTTCTCCGGCAGCGCGGGAGACGTTTCCGCCGCGCGTATGCCGGTGCTGGCCAGGCCGGGAAAGCCGCACAGGGCAAAGAGAATGAACGCCGGTGCAACCCTATGCCAGGAGAGTGTCCTCATCTATTCGATCCTTCAGAATGCCCCTGCGCGCGCCAAGGACCTCGCGGTCAAGCGCAAAGAGGGGGCTGATTTCGATTGCGTGCAGGGGCTTCCCTTCTTCATCCCGGGGGACCTTGACGCCGCACGCCGTCAGCCACCGCGCGGCTCGCTCCACCTGGCCCCGCAGGCAGGTCTCGACGGAGTCCACCCCCACGCGGTTCTTCAAAGGAGCGAACTCCTCCGCCCGCTCGGTCTCGAAAAACAGCGCGATTCCCGCAACGGGAATCGCATCGAACACGAACATCTCCATCTTGACGGCGTCTCTCTCTACAATTTCGGTTCCTTCGGCGGTGGGATTGAGCATCCTGGCCTTCTTGCGCGCGATGTGCCAGGGAAGCTTCAGCGCAGGGTTCGCCAGGAACGCAACCTCGAGAATGTGAATCGCGATCGAGCCCTGGCAGTAGAGAAGTCTTCCATCAGCGTCGCGCGCCTGCATGAGAGCCTCATCCAGGTCCGAGTATTCGATCACGGCCTGCTTCCCGCCCATGGTCACGATAATTCCGAGTTTCTCTTCCGGATAGGCTTTCTCGATCACCTTGGAAGAGATCCGCGCACCCTCACGGCAGTGGAACCCCAGGAAAACAGGATCCGGCGCGCGTACGAGGGGATTGTCGACCTGGAAGTAGAAAAGCTGCTCCACACCCTGCTCCTGCATCGCCGCCAGGCCGCCGGAGCGCCTCAGGGCATCAATTACCCCGCCGTGGCCGTCGGGATTGACCAGGAGCCCGCCATCGGGCCCCAGGAGCAGCCGTCCCTCGGGTGACAGCGACGGGAGGGAGCCCTGCATGAACAGGCGCACGGTGTCGCGCCCGAGCCCGAACCATTCCTGCTTTTCAAAGTACTCCTGCGTGGCGCGATGATTCTGAGACCCCGTCATGATCAGCCACGGGATCACCACGCCGTACCTGCGCCTGGCGGCAAGAAGCTTCTCGGCGAACCAGGCGAACAAGGTCAACCGGCGTAGGGGCGTGACGGGAAACATCCCCTTGGGACCATCGAATCCAAGCCTCGAGCCCTGTCCGCCTGCTACAGTCAGGAGTGCCGTGCGGCCCCGCCGGATGTGATCCTCCCCCAGGTCTGCCGCCTCACGGTCGACGCTGCTCCGGCTGAGCGACACATAGGGGGCGGGGACAATGTCCGTGGAGGCCGACGGGGAGCCGGAACCTGCTTCCTCCTGCGTGAGCCTTTCGCGAAGCTTCCGGACAAGGGAGAGGTCGAGGCCGGCGAGGTCTTCGAGAAGCCGTTTTCTCATCTGCTCGGGGCGCGCGGGCCAGTGGGCGAACAGGTGCTCCTGTCCCGTCTCGCCGAGCTTTTCCCTGATGTCGCCGTCCATCCGTGAGCTTGCGGGTTTTTCCATCCGCGAACTTGCGGGTTTTTCCGGCATCTCTTCCCCTTCACCTGTGGTGTTTCCGCCGTGCGCCCGCCGCACGGTCATGAGGGCGTCGATCAGGTCCGCGCGCATCTCGGAGAAGCGCGCTGCCAGGTCAGGATCAGCGGAGGCACCCAGCTCCTCCCACAATCTCCCCTTGGCGCCTTCGATTGTGAACTTCTTGTCGTACAGGAGGTGACGGAATCTCAGCAGGAGGCGGATCTCGCTTCCAGAATACTCGCGCCGGCCCGAGAGGCCCTTTCTTGGGGAAAGCAGGGGCAGCTCGCTCTCCCAGTAGCGGATCACGTGCGGCTTTACCCCGAGGAACCGGGCCACCTCCCCGATGCTCCACGATTTCATCGCTCGTGTTTCCTGCTTTGCCGGAACTCTATCCCGACGGGCACCAGCGGCACACCCAGGTCCCTGCGGATGCAGTTTTCCAGGTACTGAGTGTAGGAAACCGGAAAGCCCGACAGGCGATTGACGAATACGACGAACCGAACGGGGTTCGCGCTGATCTGCGTCATAAATCTGATCTTGTAGTTTTTCCCCCGCACGGGAAGGCGGTAGTGCGCGCTCCACGCCTCCAGCGCCTGGTTCAGCCGGCCGGTCCCGACCCGGCGGTGCAGCTGGTTCCACACCTCAAGGGCGGTGTCCAGAAGGGAACGCACGCCGAACCCGGTCAGCGCGGACACCGGGACGATCGGCGCGAATCCGAGCACGGGAAACTGGAAACGCACTTTCTCACTCACCTCTTCCAGGAGCCGTTGGGTGTTCTTCAGCAGGTCCCATTTGCTCAGCACGATGACGACGCCCCTGCCTTCTTTCACCGCCTGGCCCGCGATCTTCTTGTCCTGATCGACGAGGCCTTCCGTGGCGTCGATCGTCAGGAAAACCAGATCCGCCCTCCCGATGCTCTCGATGGCCCGATTCACCGAGTAGTATTCCACGGGATCCTGCACCCGGCTCTTGCGGCGGATGCCCGCCGTGTCCAGGACCTGGAATGTCTTGCCGCGGTGAAGAAAGCTCCTCTCCACAACGTCGCGGGTCGTGCCCGGTACGGGGGAAACGATCGAGCCGTCCTCACCGGTCAGCCGATTGGCCAGGCTGGACTTCCCCGTATTGGGCTTTCCCAGTATGGCAATACGCACGATCTCATCTTCGGCCGCCCGGACGGGCCTCGGCCGCGTACGGGAGCCCGACGATTGCCCCTCCGCGGAGAGCGGCTCCTCGAGCTGTGCTTCCAGCATCCCGGCCACCGTCTCCTTCAGCCGGTCCAGCCCCCTGCCATGAGCGGCCGAGACTCCTATGACATTGGGGAAGCCATGCGCGTGGGCGTTCCAGACGAGCAGGTCGCGATCCGGAGTATCGACCTTGTTCACCACCAGCAGGAGCTTCTCCGCGCAGGGGCGCAGCCTGCGGATGAACTCCTCGTCCTCCGGAGTGGTTTCCACGGCGTCCAGCACCAGGAGGACGAGGTCGGCTTCCCGCGCGGTCTTCAGGCTCCGCGCCGCCACTACCCCGTCCAGCCCTTCCGCGCCGCTCGTGTAGCCTCCCGTATCCACGAGCGCCATGCGCGCGCCGCCGAGCCTGCACTCGACCTCGATGGGATCGCGCGTCACGCCCGGATCGGAATAGGTGATGGCGCGCCTTCGGCCCAGGAGCACATTGAAGAGCGTGGACTTGCCGACGTTGGGTCTCCCGAGGATTGCTACCCGGGGTAAATGCGCAAGTTCGCGCCGGGGCTGATTACCAGGAGGAGAAGTCAAGCCGATCCTCCATCCACCGCCGCACGGCGCTCTCTATCTCCGCCCCCGAGCCCATCGGCACGAGGCTCCGCACGAAGGCCTCCGCCTCCATGATCCCTACCGACCGTACGATCCTCTTGATCAGAGGTATGCCGATAGGACCCATGGAGAAGCTGTCCAGGCCGAGGCCGAGCAGCACCACGGTTGCCAGCGGATCGCCGGCAAGCTCGCCGCACATGCCGACGGGAATTCCCCGCGCGTGGGCGTTCTCGATTGTCGTACGGATAAGGCGCAGGACGCCGGGATGGAAGGGCTCATAAAGATAGGCCACTTTTTCGTTTCCCCGGTCCACGGCAAGGGTGTACTGGATCAGGTCGTTCGTGCCTATCGAAAAGAACTCCGCGCGGGCCGCCAGGATGTCGGAGGTAACCGCCGCGGAAGGCACTTCGATCATGATGCCGACAGGCACGTCCTCCCTGAATGGCAGCCCCTCCCGGGCCAGCTCGGCCTTCACTTCAGCCAGAATTTCGCTGATACGGTCAAGCTCGCCCGGCCCCGAGATCAAGGGGAACATGATGCGAAGGGAGCCGTGCACCGAGGCGCGCAGGAGCGCGCGCAACTGGGTGCGGAAAATCTCGGGCCGCGCGAGACTGAACCGGATGGCCCGCCACCCGAGGAGCGGATTGCTGTCCTCCGCCTGCTTGAAGCCGGGCATCACCTTGTCCCCCCCGAGATCGAGGGTGCGGATGGTGACGCTCCTGCCCCCGAGAGCAACAAGCACGGTGGTGTACGCGGCCAGCTGTTCATCTTCCGAAGGGAACCGATTGGGCTGGATGAAGAGGAACTCCGAGCGGAACAGACCGATGCCGTCCGCCCCGTGCGCCAGCACGCCTTCCGCTTCCTCCGGGATCTCGATGTTCGCCTCAATGGAAAGGCGCTTCCCGTCGATGGTCTCGGCGGGCAGATCACGCTGCTCCTTGAGGAGGATATACTTCTGCTCCCACACGCGCCTGCGCTCGTCGTAGTGGTCCCGCGTGGCTTCATCCGGGTTGACGATGACGGTGCCGCGGTTGCCGTCCACGATGATCTCATCGCCGCTGTGCACATTGCGGGTGATGTCGGAGAGGCCGAGCACCGCGGGGATCTCGCTTGCCCGGGCAAGGATGGCCGTGTGGGAAGTCTTGCCGCCGGCGTCCGCCGCAATTCCGAGCACGAGCTTCCTGTCCAGGCTGAGAGTGTCGGACGGCATGAGGTTGCGTGTCACGAGGATGGCGGGCTCGCGCATATCGGAGAGGCGCGCCCGCTCGTGGTACAGCAGGCGAGCGAGGATCCGGTTGCCCGCATCATTAAGATCTATCGAGCGCTCGCGCAGGTACTGGCTGTCCGCTGCGGCGAGCTTGCCCGCCATCTCCTCCACGATCTGGAGGAGGGCCCATTCCACATTCCTCCCGTTCTCTTCAAGGGAGCAGCGGACCCTTTTCTTCAGCTCAGGGTCGTCGAACATCAGGAGCTGGGCTTCGAAGAGCGCCGCGTCGCGGCCGGATATCAGGCCCTTCACCTCAGCGGAGGCCTTCTCCAGCGCGGCGAGAAACCTCCCGTACTCGAAGTCGACCTGCGAGGGGGCGATATCGTAGCGGGGAACGGAAACCTTGTCTTCCAGGAACAGGAAGGCTTTCCCCCGCGCGATGCCGGGAGAAGCGCTGATTCCCGTGAACTCCATCATGCGGCCATGAGTATAGCGGTATTCAATGGGGCTGTCAAATTGACCGATCATATGAGCGAGAGATGGCAAGAAAAAAAGGCTCGCGCGTCAAAGCCAAAGCTGCGCGTCACCGCGGCATCGGATTCCTCTTCTGGCTGTGCCTCGCCGCTATCCTCGTCGCGGTCGGGTTCGCGGCGCGGCCGTCCCTGCGCGCCGCCTTCGCGCGGCTTGCCGGCAGCGGCACCCCCCCCGCCACATCGCCCTCTCCTACTGCTCCCCAGGTGACGATAGGACCGCTGGAAAAGGACCGCCCGCAGGGAACAGAAATCCCGTCCACTGCGGCGGAGCCCGCAACGGCGCGCGATGCGGCGGGCGCCGCTGAAAAGCCGTCGACGCCTCCCGTCCAGAAACCTTCCGCGCGCAAGGCCCGCCTGTTTTTCGTGTCGGTGGACCCGAGCGGCAAACTATCATCGAAGAGCGTGATCCGTTCCGTGCAGGCAAGCGATTCACCCCTGCGGGACACGCTGGAGACGCTCCTCAAGGGTCCCACGTCGCTGGAGCTCAACAGCGGATTGCTGACGATGATTCCCATGGAAGCCAGGCTCCTGGGCGTGACGGTCCGGGGCGACACGGCGTACATCGACTTCAGCGAGACCTTTCGGTTCAATTCGCAGGGTACCGAGGCGCTTGACGCGCAGCTCAAGCAGGTGGTGTACGCGGCGACAGAGTTCCCGAACGTGAAGAAGGTTCAAATCCTGATTGAAGGGAAAAAGGTGCGCTCCCTGGGAGCCGAGGGAACGCGGATCGATGAATCCCTTTCGCGCGCGTCATTCCAGTAGCAGCTTCCCCAGCAGGGCATCCCTGTCCGCCCCGCCCTGAGCTTTTCCGAGCCGGAGGAGAAAGAGAAACTCCCTGTTGCCCTTTCTGCCGCGGAGAGGGGACTCGATCCCGTCCTCCACCGCCACCCCCTCGTCCCCCAGCCCTGCAACAAGATCGGTGAGGATATCGCCCAGCGCATCCTGCCCTTGCACGACTCCCTTGAAGTCCCGGGGCGGGTGAGCGAATTCGAACTGCGGCTTGACCAGAAATATCCCCCGCCTCTCCGTCGTGAGCCCCAATATGCGCGAGGCTGCCTGACGAATGGAGCGAAAAGACAGGTCGGCCACGGCGCTGTCGGGAACAGGATCAAGCTCCTCCGCCCGCACGGCCATGACGTTTGTGGATTCCATCACGCGCACCCGCGGGTCGGCGCGCAGCCGCCAGTCCAGCTGGTTCTCTCCCACGTCGATCGCGTACACCAGCGACGCGCCGCGACGCAGCAGGCAATCGGTGAAGCCGCCGGTGGAGCAGCCGGCATCGATCCAGGTCTTTCCTTCGCACGCAATTCCCCAAAGATCAAGACCCGCCGCGAGCTTCTCCCCGCCGCGGGACACGTAGGGCGGCTTCTCCCGGATGCTGATCTCCGCATCGGCGCGGACGGGAGTCCCTGCCTTCACGACCTTCTCTCCGCCCACGAGGACTTCCCCGCGGAGGATCTCTGCGAAGAGCTCCTTCTCATCTCGCGCCGGGTAAAGGGTCTTGAGAAGGTCGATCAGGCGGACCCTTCGGCGCGGTACGGCGTACTCGCCGAACGGGTACTCCCGTACTCCGAGCTTTTTTTTGTTGCGCGGTCTCACGTCACACCGAGGACATCTGCCGCACCCTCTCAATGCGAATCGCCTTGCCGCTCGCGGCATCGATTTCGATCAGCACCCCCTGGATTTCTCCGATGGAGTTCTGCACTTCCATTTTGAGGGGCATCTGGGTGAGGCTTCGCGCGATGGCGGTTTCCTTTTTCATGCCGATGACGCTGTCGATGGGACCCGTCATCCCGATGTCGGTGATGTACGCCGTCCCGCCGGAGAGGATCCGCTCGTCGGCGGTCTGCACGTGCGTGTGGGTTCCGATGACGGCGGAGACTTCACCGTCAAGAAAGAGACCGAGCGCCTCTTTCTCATCCACCGATTCCGCGTGGAAATCGACGATGACGGCCTTTACCCGGCTGCGGAACTGCTTCAGCAGCGCCTTTCCGACGTGGAGGGGATCACGCAGAGGAGAAAGGTTCACTCTTCCTTCGAGGTTGATCACGAGCACGGGAATGTCCCGCACGTTCACAATGCAGTGGCCCTTGCCGGGAATCGCCCCGGCACCTTGTATGATGGGATAATTCTCCGGTCGCAGCAGTGTATCATTCGTGGACAGGAGAGGCAGGATCTCACGCTTCTGCCAGATGTGGTTGCCCGATGTAATGACGTGCACGCCGGACTTGAGCATGCGCTCGGCGATGTCCGGTGTCAGGCCGAAGCCGTCCGCTGCGTTTTCCCCGTTGGCAATCACCAGATCCGCCGCCATGCGGCGCGCGAGGTCCGGCAGACCGATGAAAAGGGCCCTGCATCCCGGCTGTCCGACGACGTCTCCCAGGATGAGGGCCTTGAAGGTGCGCGTCACTTTGCGCGCGCCCTAGCGAGCGTACTCGACCACGCGCATTTCCCGGATAATGGTGACCTTTATCCTTCCCGGGTATTTCAGCTCGCTCTCGATGCGCTTTGCGATATTCTTTGCGAGCTCCTTGGCCGCATCGTCGCTGATCTTCTCATTGTTCACCAGGATGCGAAGCTCACGCCCCGCCTGTATGGCATAGGCCTTGTCGACTCCTTCGAAGTCCTCCGCAATGGACTCGAGATTCTCGAGGCGCTTGAGATAGTTGTCCAGGGTCTCCTTTCGCGCGCCGGGTCGGGAAGCGGAAACGGCATCCGCTATCTGCACGATCACCGCTTCGACGCTCTCCGGCTCCACGTCTCCGTGGTGCGCCCCTATGGCGTTGAGGACCCGGGGGTCTTCACCAAGCCTGCGCGCGAGATCCATGCCGACCTCGATGTGATTCCCGTCCCCATTGGCTTCGACGCCCTTGCCGATATCATGCAGAAGCGCGGCGCGCTTGGCCAGATCCACATTGGCGCCTACTTCGGCGGCGATCATCCCCGCGATGAGGGCGACCTCCTTGGAATGGGCCAGCACGTTCTGTCCGTAGCTCGTGCGGAAATGGAGGCGCCCCAGCGTGCGGATGGCTTCCGCGCTCATCGTGTGAATTCCCACCTCGAAGAGGACCCGCTCTCCTTCCTCGTAGATGGTCTGGGTGATCTCCTTGGTGACCTTCTGGACGATCTCTTCGATCCGCGCGGGGTGTATCCGCCCGTCGGATATCAGCCGGCTGAGCGCCGTCTTGGCAATCTCCCGCCGTATGGGATCGAAACACGAAATAACGACCGCCTCCGGGGTGTCATCGATAATGATGTCGACTCCGGTCAGCGTCTCGAGGGTCCTGATGTTGCGTCCCTCGCGGCCGATGATGCGGCCTTTCATCTCATCGTTGGGCAGGCTCACCGTCGTCACGGTGACCTCGGAGGCAACGTCCGTTGCCAGTCTCTGGATCGTGGTGATGAGAATGTCGCGGGCCTTCTTGTCCGCCGCGAGCCGCGCTTCCTGTTCGATGAGATTGATCGTTACCTGCGCGTCGTGCCGCGCCTCATTCTCGAGGCTTTGCACGAGAAGCTTCTTCGCTTCCGCCCTGCTGAGACCGGAGACCCTCTCTAGTTCCGCGGCGACCCGCTCACCTTCAAGCTGTAGTGCCGCTTCCTTGTCCGCGGCCGACCTCTCCCGGTTGCTGACCGTTTTCTCTTGCTTCTCAAGAGACTCTACGCGCTTTTCTAGGTTTTCTTCCTTCTGAAGGAGGCGCCTTTCAATGCGCTGGAGCTCGATCCGGCGCTCCCGCGTCTCCTTTTCCAGCTGGTTGCGCTCCCGCAACAACTGGTCCTTGCTCTCAAGTATCGCCTCTTTCTTTTTAGCTTCCGCCTCTCTCAGCGCCTCGCCGACGATACGCGAGGCCTTTTGCTCGGACGATGAAAGCTGGAATCGTGCGTAAAACCATCGAATTAGCCAACCTAGAAATACACCGGCGAGAGGAAGAATGAAGTACAGAATTACCATTTCCTTCCTCCACCTGAACTGAATATCCAGATAAAGATTAAATGAGAATCCGCCCTTTGTCAAGGACGCCTTATCGTCCGTCCCTGGACTGGGCGTCCCTCGACATCCGAAGGGCGGCAGGCGCGCATGTGCGCCGGGAGCCCCTGTCTACGGGGTGACGGTTTGCCGCTTCTTTTACGGCCGCTTTTATAGCATTATGAGTATATCAATCAACGAACGACGAGTTTCACGAGAATTTGGCTTATCTCGATCTCAGTTTCGCCCGCAAACGAAAGCAAAACGTACGCCTCCTGACCTCGGAAGTTGGCCGGGAGAAACAGAACCCGCTTCATATATCTCAGGTCTTCGGGGTCGATTTTCCCCATCAGGAACGCGACATCCGCTGAGCTCTTGTTGACCGCAAAGGCTTTCCGCGGGGCGAGGAGCGATTTGTACACAGGCTCCCCGACGCTGAAGGACAGGGTCCGCACCGTTTTTTCGCTCAACCCGACCGTCATGTCCGGTGCGTATACCTGGACTTTCTTTATGAAGAGACCCGCACTGACGGCCGAAACCCGCCGTGACAGTTCCACGAGGGTCTTCATCTGGGTAGAGTGGGTAAAGGAGCGGGGATACAAGGAGAGGAACTCGTCGTAATCAAGCCCGTTCTTCTTCAGCCGAATCGGGCCGGCTGTCTCCTGTTGCGAGGGCGGAGCCTGTTCCGCGGCCGCCTCCTGGCCCCGCAGGACGTCACTGGAGAGATCGAGCGTGTCCTCGGCGCTGATCAGGTCACCGATGCCGCTGAATCCCGATTCCGGCTCAGCGGGCTCACCGCCGGGGACGCCGTTCAACTCTCCTTCCATCTCGTGCTTGACGACCTCCTCCACGATCTGGCGGAGCTTATCCTCATCGCGATTCTCGCTGGCCTTGTTTCCCGCCGTGTAGACTTCTTCCTTGATGCGGAAGAGACCGTCCTCCATGACGATGGCCGACTTGCCCTCTTCCAGAAGACGCTGAAGCTCCTCTACCGTCCAGCTCTTGATCGCTCCTGAAGTCAGAAGATCGTCAAGGGCCTGCTGCGTATCGGCTTCCAAAGGTGCGGCTGCTGTTTCCTCGACGTTCTCCAACGGTTCTTCGTCAACGCTCTCCAGCTCTTCGAAGTCCACGACATCCTCGAATGTCACCGCTGCCTGTTCGGCAGGCGCGGCTTTTCCGTGTTCGGGCTCCACCAGTGCCTTCGGCTGAATCAGCGGCTCAGGGGCCTCGATGCGGGCACGCTCCTCGTATTCCTCCGGCTCCACGATGCGCGATTCGAGCGCCTCGTTTTGACCCAATGCCGCCGTTCCGTAGCCATGCAAATCACCGTGCCTTTCTTCATCAACGGTGGGAAGCAGCTCGAGCCCTTCCTCTACGGGTTCCGGCGGAAGGGGACGGATTTCCGGCAGGGGTTCCAGCTCTTCCAGCAATTCGCCTGATGTGTCAATGGTCTCCGCTTCGAGCTCGAATGCAAGATTCGAGAACATGTCGGCCGTTTCGCCACCGGGGACGCGTATCTCAACGAAATCCGTAACAGCGCCGCCTCGCGTCTCAGCCTCGAGTTTCTGCCGAGCCGAAACCGCGGCGGACTCGCCCTCCGCTTCGTCCTCCATGGGCTCAAGCTCCGACGGCTCCTCCTCCAGCCCGACGGGAGCTCCTTGCGGCTGGGGTCGCCCGCCGTAAGTGCGCTGATGTGCTTCCCTGGCCACGGTCTCCGCTTCGGTTTCAGCGCCCGCTGGCGCAGGAACCGGTCCTGCCTGTTCGGCGCGTTCGAATGCTTCTGCAGTCTCGACTTCTTCGATTGTCTCGACTTCTTCGATTGTCTCATACTCTTCGACCGCGGCACCTTCTTCAGCCGGCGCGGCCTCTTCTACCGCCTCGGCCTCTTCGACCGCCTCGGCTTCCTCGACTGACTCAGCCTCTTCTACCGTCTCGGCTTCCTCGACCGCCTCGGCTTCTTCGACTGACTCAGCCTCTTCGACTGACTCAGCCTCTTCTACTGACTCAGCCTCTTCGACTGACTCGGCTTCTTCTACCGCCTCGGCTTCCTCGACTGACTCAGCCTCTTCTACCGTCTCGGCTTCCTCGACCGCCTCGGCCTCTTCGACTGACTCAGCCTCTTCAACTGACTCAGCCTCTTCAACCGCCCCAGCTTCCTCAGCCGCCGAAGGCGCGGCGGCACGTCGCGCCCTGGGCTCCGCGCTTTCGCTGACTTCCTCCGCCCTGATCTCTTCAACCTGCAAGGCGCGTGCAGGGGACACCTTCTGCGCGGGCAGAATGAAGTTTGCGTTCTTGAGGGCTGCCTGGATCAGAGACTCGAGGCGCGAAATGTCGATGGCGCCCACCGCCGCCGGGGCGGGCGCTTCGGCGCGCCGTGATACCAGATCGAGGATCTCCGTCCAGCTCTTGGAGATATACTCATCGATGATCGGTTTCTGCTTCTTCGACACCCGGCCGATGCCGCGCTGGATCTGCCAGGTGATCTCGTCCTTGCGCGCCTCCATCTCTCCCCGCCATTTGTTCCAGTCCGCGCCCCCGGGGCTTTCCACGAGCTCGGTGATGAGCTGGATCTGGAAGCGCTTCACGCGCTGGCGCAGCACGTCGAGTGGATCCGTCTTGAGGTTGAAGATCAAATACAGGAAAAGGAAGACGGTGAGAAAAAACGTGGCGAGCAGCAGGCCCTTCATGAGGTCCGCCATCTCGAACAGAGCGCTCGGTTCGACAAGGCTGGCCATGCCGCCTGCCGCCAGGCGCTCGGAGAATACACGATAGGCCGCCTGGGCGCCGCCCTGGCTCGACAGGGTGAGCGGCGCGATGAATGAGGACGATCCAGGATTGCCTCTCCAGATCGCCAAGAGGGCATCCTCCACCGGCTTCGAGCCGGCGGGATCGAAATTGACGAGGATTCCGGCGTTTCCCACCAATGCAATCTTCTCCACCGGAATACCGGGGGAGATCGTCAATTCGCTGAGAAGCCTCTGGGGGGAGACGTAGAAGAGAAGCGTGCCGAGCTGCGGAGGGGCATTTGCTTTTGCCGGCGCGTTTGCCGGCAGCGCGTATACGAACCAGCCGTGCGGTCCGTCGATCAGGACCTTCGGCTTCCGATCCGGCGTGACCGGGAACTCAGTCGCGGGAATGGAAGTGTTGTCTTCATTGTAATTCCGGTATGAGACGCTTCCCGTAAGCTGCTGCTTGACGTCCATATCAAAGCTGCTGAAGATTATCCGCTTGGCGTCCGCGCCGAGCAGCCTGACACCGAAGAACCCGATCTGGCTCTTCGCGTCAGCCCACGCTTTGAGCGTGGCATCCGACAGGCGCAGGTCGAAAGAGGCGGCGACAAAGTCCTTCTTTGCGGCGTTGGCGAATACCTCGAGATTTGTCTGGTGAAACCGATCTATGCGCGAAACGAGCCGATCGAGATTGCTCTGGTAGACCTGCTCGATCCTCGGCAGGAAGAAGCTCGCCTGGAGCACGTCGAAAAGCCCTGAAAAGCCGAGCACGGCGAAGCCGGCGAAGAGGAGAAGCGACGCGAGGAGACTGATTGCAATCTTGAGGCTCTGTCGCATGAGAAAACGATATACCTTCTCTCCCAATATCGGCGTGAAAGGCCTTGCGCCCGAGGCTATTTCCCCCGGTGCTCACGGCAGCTTGCACAAATGTCACGGGGTACTCCGTGCAGTTCCGTGAGATTTCGACCTCATGGCTGCCAATACTGCGCTCGCTCCTCCCGGATACTGCGCGCGCCCCGCGCGCGTCAGCCTTCCTTGGCAGCTTCCTGGGCTTCCTTCTTCTTCCGCTTGCGCTCTCTTTCCTTCCTGTCGAGAAGCTCGAGAATGACGATTTCGGAGGCGTCCCCGAATCGTCTCCCCATCTTCAATATGCGGGTGTACCCGCCCGGTCTCTGCGCATACCGGGGGGCGATATCCGTGAAGAGCTTGTTGAGAATCCGGCCGTCGTCGATCGATTTCGCCGCAATGCGTCTATTGTGCACGGAATCGACCTTCGCGCGCGTAATGAGCTTCTCCGCCAGCCGGCGGGCGACCTTCGCCTTGGCAACGGTGGTGCGGATCCGCTCATATCTGAAGAGGGCTTTCGCCTGGGCTTTCAGAAGGGCCTTGCGATGAGCAGAGGTCCGGCCCAGCTTGTTGATGCTACTCCGATGATCCATTGCCTTCCTTCCCTTCGCCCTTCTCCGCGTGTCCGACCGCCACGCCCGCAATCGCTGCGGCGGAACCGATCTCTCCCGCGAGCTGCTTCTTGAGCTGCTTCTTCAAGGCGGAGTAGTCCTTCATGCCGAGGTCCAGCCCGCGCGCCTGGAGCTTGTCCCTGATCTCCTGAAGGCTTTTCTTGCCGAAATTCCGTGTCTTGGTGATCTCTTCCTCGGTCTTCTTGGTGAGGTCCCCGATGGTGCGGATATTCGCGTTCCGAAGACAGTTGCTGGAACGCACCGAGAGCTCCAACTCCTCCACCGGTGTATCGAGGAGGGCGCGAATGCGCTCTTCATCCTCGTCCACCTCGTCATCTCCTCCCGCCTCCGCCTCATCGAAGTTGATGAAGATCGTGAAATGGTCCTTGGCGATCTTTGCCGCCTCCGCCAGGGCGTCATCCGGGGTGATCGTACCGTCGGTCCAGATCTCCAGAAGGAGCTTGTCGTAGTCGGTGCGCTGCCCCACGCGGGTATTCTCCACGCTGTACTTCACCTTCTGGTTCGGGGAGAAGATCGCGTCGATGGGAATTGTCCCGATCACCTCGATGTACTTCTCATTGCGTTCCGCGGGCACGTATCCGCGGCCCAGGTTGATCTGGACCTCGAACTCGATATTGGCCTTGTCCATGAGCGTGGCGATGGGGAAGTCGCCGTTGATGACCTCCACGTCGTTGTCCACGGCGAGGTCCCGCGCGGTGAGGACCCTGCCTCCCTTGGCCTCGAGCACGATCGTTTTCTCCTCAAGGTCGCCCGAGAGGCGCAGCTGCACCTGCTTGAGGTTGTTGATGAAGTCGGGAGTGTCCTCCACGACCTCGGGGATCGGCTCATACTCGCTGGCAATGATATGCGGCGATCCGTCTTCCTTGTACGTCGTGATCTTGACCGCCGTCACGGCATACCCCTGGATCGAGGAGAGGAGGATCCGGCGCAGCGTATTGCCGATCGTGATGCCATATCCTCTTTCGAACGGATAGGCCACGAACCGCCCGTAATCGGCCTCCACCTCGCTGTGCTCGAAGGTGATGCCCTTGGGCTTCTTGAAGCCCTTTAGTAGGTTCTTGCGGACCATAAGGGACACCTCACTTTGAATACAGCTCGACGATCAGCTGCTCTTTGATGTCCGCGAGATCGCTGATCTCGCTTCTCCGCGGAATGGCGCGCACTTTGCCGATCATCCGGTCCGGGTCGATCTCCAGCCACGGTACGATCCCCGACTTCGAGTAGTCCTTCAGACTCTCCTTGATCGCGGTGAGCTTCGTGCTCTTCTCCCGCACGGAGATTTCGTCATTCTCCTTCACCATCTGCGAAGGGATGGAGGCGCCGCGGCCGTTGATCGCGATGTGTCCGTGCAGAACCAGCTGCCGGGCGGACTTGCGCGAAGGGGCCAGGTGCATGCGGTAGACGACATTGTCAAGCCGCCGCTCGAGCATCTGGATGAGATTCTCCCCCGTGATGCCCTTCCGGCGCACCGCCTTGCTGAAAAACAGGCGGAACTGGCCTTCGAACATCCCGTACATTCTCTTCAGCTTCTGCTTCTCGTGCAGCTGCACGCCGTAGTCCGAGATCTTCTTGGTGCGGCTGCGCGGGCCCTTCCCCGGCGCGCCCTTTTTCCGGGTGACGGGGCACTTGGGTCCCTTGCACCTGTCTCCCTTGAGAAAAAGCTTGTACCCATGGCTTCTGCAAAGCCTGCACTGGGGACCGATATTCCTTCCCACTGTCTGCCCTCCCTACACTCGCCGCTTTTTCGGAGGCCGGCACCCGTTGTGCGGGATCGGGGTGATGTCCTTGATGGAGCGCACCCTGATGCCCAGGACTCCGAAAGCACGGATGGCCGCTTCGCTGCCGACGCCGGGCCCCCGCACGAAAACCACCAGCTCATGCAGCCCCTGCTCCATGGCCTTGCTGGCTGCGGACTCCGCCGTGGTCTGGGCGGCAAACGGCGTCGATTTTTTGGCGCCCTTGAACCCGAGGGCTCCCGCTGAAGCCCAGGATATCGTGTTCCCCATGAGATCGGTGATGGTCACGATCGTATTGTTGAAGGTGGCCTGAATGAATGCCTTGCCTTCCGCTATGTTCTTCTTTTTATCTTTCTTGCCCTTGGTCTTTGCCAAAGCTTGGTCCTCCGTTTCGCTCGGCTCTCCCGAGCGCGTATACCGCGTCCTGCCTTCCTGCTTTTCCCGAGGAGGCGGGCGCGGCAATCCATGACGCGCGGTGCGTCCCGCGCGCTCTTGTTCTACTTCTTCCTCTTCCCTGCCACGGTCTTGCGCTTGCCTTTGCGGGTCCGCGCGTTCGTCTTGGTCCGCTGGCCGCGCACGGGCAGCCCCCTGCGGTGACGGATTCCACGGTAGCATCCGATGTCCATGAGCCGCTTGATGTTGAGCGAGATCTCCGTCCGAAGACGCCCTTCCACTCGAAAATCACTCTCGATCACCGTCCGCAGCTTGTTCACTTCATCAGCCGTAAGATCGTTGATGCGCTTTTCGGGGTCGACACCCGTGGTCGCGCAGATCTTCCGTGCCGACGCGCCCCCAATCCCGAAAATGTAAGTCAGGGCGATGTCCACATGTTTATTGGGAAGATCCACGCCCGCAATACGTGCCATTCCTGCCTCCTCCTGAATGCGCCTGGCAACGCCGCGCTCGCGCGGCAGGCCAGCCGCTGCCCTACCGCTGGCGCTGCTTGTGCTTGGGGTTCGTGCAGATGATACGCACCACGCCCCTGCGCCTGATCACTTTGCATTTGTCACAAATAGGCTTCACGCTCACGCGCACCTTCATACACTGGCCTCCACTGCCGGGCTCTCCCCACTCCCACCGCGTCTCATAGGTTCCGGGAGCGGATCTTGCCGCGCTTCACGATTCCATCGTGATGATGCATTCTCAAATAACCTTCGATCTGCGACATCGTGTCCAGGTCGACGCCCACCAGGATCAGCAGCGATGTACCTCCCATGAGGTAGGCCACCGCTGAAGGAAAGCTGAAAAAGCTCTGCACAAGGGAAGGAATAATCGCGATGAACGCGAGGAAAAGGGACCCCGGCAGGATGATTCGGTAGAGGATGCGGGAGAGATACTCCTCCATCTTCTCGCTCCGGATTCCCGGAATCGACCCCCCGTTCTCGCGGATATTCTTGGAGATCTCCACGGGGTTCAGCGTGACCTGCGTGTAGAAGTACGCGAAGAAAATGATGAGCAGTGCGTAGGCGACCTCGTATGCAAATCCGTTGGGCCGCAGCCACGCGGCAAACCGGGAAAGCCACTCGATGCGGGAGCCGAGGCTCTGCGCGATCTGCACGGGAAAGAGCAGGACCGATGAGGCGAAGATGACCGGGATGACGCCCGAGGGATTCACCTTGAAGGGCAGGTACGTGTTCTGCGCTCCATACATCCGGCGGCCGATGACCCGCTTGGCGTAGTGAACGGGGATCTTGCGTTGTCCCTGCTGCTCCATGATGACAAGGCCGATGACGACCACCCAGAGCCCGAGAACGATGATGACGAACACCGGGTTCAGCGTGCGCTGCTGGATCATCAGGATGAGCGTCCAGAACGCTCCCGGAATCCTCGCCACGATGCCGGCGAATATGATCATCGAGATGCCGTTGCCGATGCCGCGCCGCGTGATCTGATCTCCCAGCCACATGAGGAACATCGTGCCCGTGGTGATCGTCAGCATGGCGAGCAGGGCGAAGGGGAGCCGTCCGATCATGATGGCGTCCGGGATGCTGTTGGCGTAAACCGTGACCGTGTAGGACTGGATGAGGGCGACGAGCACGGTGCCATAGCGCGTCCAGCGGTTGATCTTCTTCTTTCCGCCTTCTTCTTCCTGGATCTTTTTCAGCCGGGGAAACACGATTGTGACGAGCTGCATGATGATCGACATCGAGATATAGGGCATGATCGTGAGCATGAAGATGGAGAAGTTCTTGAACGCGCCCCCCGCGAAGAAGTCCAGGAAATCCTCGATTCCCAGCGCTCCCGCCGTGCCTTGCGCGGCAAAATGAAGCTTCAGCGCGGCAATGTTGATGCCGGGCACCGGGAGAATGGTCCCCATCCGGTAGATCACGAGGATACCGATCGTGAAGAGGATCCGATCCCTGAGTTCCTTGACCCTGAAAATGTCGACCAGCGGGTTTGCCATCACTTCTCCTCGGCTGCACCCTTGGCGTCGGCCCGGGCGGTCTCGCCACTGTCTTTCACCTCGCCGCCCATTGCGGCGATCTTCTCTCGTGCGGAAGCCGACACGTGCACACCCTGCACCATGAGCTTCCGGCTGAGCTCACCGGAGCCGAGAATCTTCACCAGAACGCCTCTCTTCTTGGCCAGCCCCTTGGCGGCAAGGCTTTCCGGCGTGACGGTATCCCCGTCCGCAAACCGATTGAGATCGGACACATTGATGACCTGGAATATCTTCTTGAAGGGGTAGTTGGAAAAGCCGCGGCGCGCGATGCGCCTGAAGAGGGGCATCTGCCCGCCCTCGAAGCCGAGACGGACGCCGCCGCCCGCGCGGGCCTTCTGACCCTTCGTACCTTTGCCGGCGGTCTTCCCATGGCCGGAACCGACTCCCCGGCCGAGCCTCTTGTTCTTCTTCTGGCCTTTCGGCGCGCGGATATTGAAGCCTTCCATAACTAGCTGATCTCCTCCACCTCGAGCAGGTAGGAAACAGCGCGCACCATCCCGAGGATGGCCGGCGACGCGGCATGCTCGACGACGGCATTGAGTCTTCGAAGGCCCAGCGCCTTCACGGTTGCCCGGTGAGCGGGCACGCAGCTGATGGGGCTGCGCACAAGCTTGATTCTCAGTTTCTTTCCCGCCATTGCGCTATCCCCACATGTCCTTCAGGGTTCTGCCCCGGTTCGCGGCGATCTCCCGCGGGTCCATGAGCGAGTCCAAACCCTGGAAGACCGCTTTCACCGTGTTGATCGCGTTGGATGAGCCGAGTGACTTGGACAGAACGTCATGTATTCCCGCCGCCTCCATGACGGCGCGGACGGGTCCGCCGGCAATGACACCGGTCCCCGGCGCCGCCGGCTTCAGGAGCACCTGGGCGCTCTTGAACTTGCCGATGACCTGGTGCGGGAGCGTCGTCTTCTTGATGGGGACGCGCACCATGCTCCTCTTGGCCTTCTCGATGCTCTTGCGGATGGCATCCGCAACATCGTTCGCTTTTCCGAACCCGTAGCCCACCCGGCCGGCCCGGTCGCCCACCACGGTCAGCGCGGAAAAGGAAAAACGCCGACCGCCCTTGACGACCTTCGCAACCCGGTTGAGCTTGACGAGCTTCTCGAGAAACTCGCCCTGGTTCCTGTCTCTGTCCTGATCCATTGCCACTTGCGCTTTCTCCCCTGCGCGGTATTCCGCGCATTTCCCTGCAGCGCGGTACGGCGTACTCGCCGAACGGGTACTCCCGTACTCCGCGCGTCTGTGTTACAGGCTGATGCCGGCCTTGCGTGCGCCGTCCGCAATCGCCTTCATCTTGCCGTGGTAGCGGTAGCCGTTCCTGTCGAAGACGACCGCCATGATGTTCTTCGCCTTGAGCCTCTCCCCAATGAGCAACCCGAGCTTTTCCATTTCCGCGACCTTGTTGGCGATATCCCGATGCGCCTTCTCCAGGTTGGAGGCGGTTGCCAGCGTGGCCCCCGCGGCATCGTCGATGGCCTGCACGTAGGTGTAGCGGTTCGACTTGTAGACCGTGAGCCGTGGGCGCTCGGGGGTGCCCCGGATCTTCTTGCGGATGCTTGCCTTTCTCTTCAGACGCTTGCGCGACTTGTCGATGATCTTCTTCATGGCCTTTCCTCGGCAGCGGAATACCGCTGCATGTGCTTACTTGATCCCCGATTTGCCGACCTTGCGGCGCACGTACTCGTTCTCGTACTTGACGCCCTTGCCCTTGTACGGCTCCACGGGACGGAACGAACGGATCTCGGAGGAGATCTGCCCCACCTGCTGCCTGTCCGAGCCCTTCACCGTCACGCGGGTGTTCGCCTCGACTTCCATGGTGATACCCGCAGGAATCGGGTATTCGATCGGCGTGGAGTAGCCCAGGCTCAGGACCAGGGCCTTGTTCTTTATCTCGGCCTTGTACCCCACGCCGGTGATGAGGAGTACCTTCGAGAATCCGTCGGAAAGCCCGATGAGGGTGTTCTTTATCAGGTTGCGGTACAGACCATGGAGGCTCTTCGCCTTTCGAGAATCGTCCGCGCGCGCAACGACCACTGAATCCCCTTCAACCTTCACCGACACCTCGGGCGCGTACTCCTGGGTGACCTTGCCCTTGGAGCTCTCCAGGAGCACGTGGCCATCCTGAACGGAGACCTTGACCCCTTTGGGTATTTTGACCGGTAAACGTCCGATTCGCGACACTCGCGTTCTCCTTGCCTACCAAATGGTGCAGAGCAGCTCTCCGCCGGCCTTCTTCTCCAGGGCCTTCTTGCCCGTGGTGACGCCGAGGGAGGTGGTGACGATGAGCGTTCCGAATCCATTCAGCACCCGGGGAAGGGTCTTGTAGCCCGCGTACATCCTCCGTCCCGGCGTGGAGATCCGTTTCAAGCCGTGAATGACCGGCTCGTTCTGCCCATCGTACTTCAGGAAAATCCTGATGAGGTTGCGGCCGTCCTGCGTCACCTTCTTGAAGGTTTTGACGTAGCCCTCATTCTTCAGGATCTTCGTGATTTCGAGCTTCAGTTTCGACGTGGGAATGTCCACGCTCTCGAATCGCGCGCTGCTCGCGTTCCTGACTTTCGTCAGCATATCTGCAACGGGGTCTGACACACTCATGTCGTGGCTCCCTCACCAACTCGATTTCGTGACGCCAGGAAGCTTTCCCTCACTGGCCAGCTTGCGGAAACAGATACGGCAGAGCTTGAACTTCCGCATATAGCCCCTCTGCCGCCCGCAAACCTTGCACCGGTTCGTCCGGCGCGACATGTACTTCTGCGTCGCGTTGGACTTCTCTATCGCCGCTTTTCTTGCCATTATCCTCTCCGCCTGCCTAAATGCGCTGCGTACATCGCCGCCCTATTTACGGAACGGCATTCCCAGCCGCGCCAGAAGGCTCCGCGCTTCCTGGTCCGTCTTCGCGGTGGTAACGACCGCGATGTTCATGCCGCTCACCCTTTCGATCTTGTCATAGTCGATCTCGGGAAAGATGATCTGCTCCGTCACCCCGAGGGAATAGTTCCCATGTCCGTCGAATGCATTGGGGTTCGCCCCGCGGAAGTCCTTGATCCTCGGCATGGCCACGTTGACCAGCCGGTCCAGGAACTCGTACATCACGTTCCCGCGAAGCGTCACCATGGCGCCGATTTCCATGTCCTTGCGGACCTTGAAGGTCGCGATGGACTTCTTGGCCTTCGTGCGCACCGCCTTGCGCCCTGTAATCTGCATCATCTCCTGCGTGGCGGAATCGAGAAGCTTCTTGTTCACGATGGCTTCTCCGAGCCCCATGCTGACGATGATCTTCGACACGCGCGGTATCTGCATCGTGCTCTTGTAGCCGAACTCTTCCTTCAGGTCCTTTGCCACCATCTCCTGGAAAAGCGCCTTCAGACGCGGCTTGTAGCCGGGAGGGTCCGCCACCGGTTTCGCTTTCGGCTTGCCCTCTCCGGAGCCCTCCTGCCGGGGACCCTTCTGTCCCTTGGCCGACTTGTCGCCTTTGGGCGATTTCTCCGCGCGGGGAGCCCCTTCCGCGGCACGCGCGGTCCCGTGGCCCTTCTCACCCTTCGGCTGGCCGGCTTTCTGACCCTGCTCCTTGACGGGAGCCGCGTCCGCGCCGCCTTTGGCGTCCTGGGCGGCGCCCTCGGCGCCCGCCGGTTTTTCCTTGCTCACAGATCCCCTCCGCACTTGCGGCACACGCGCTTCTTGGTATTCCCCTCGACGAGGTACCCGATCCGGGTGGGCCCGCATTTCTTGCACATGATCATCAGCTTGCCGACCGACAGGGGCGCTTCCACGGAGGTGATGCCGCCTTTCTGGTTCTGCTTCTTCTGCTTCATGGCTTTCTTCACCATGTTGAGGCCTTCCACCACGGCGCGCATTTTTTCCCGGTCAATGTTCACGATGCGGCCGGTCTTGCCCTTTTCCCGGCCCGCAATGACGCGCACCGTGTCGTTCTTGCGCAGCTTGATCCTTGCCTTGGTCTCCATATCACCGTCCTCCTACAGGACTTCCGGGGCGAGGGACACGATCTTCATGAAGTCCTTCTCCCTCAGCTCCCGGGCCACCGGGCCGAAGATGCGCTTGCCCTTGGGATTGTTGTTCGCGTCGATGACGACGCACGCGTTGTCATCGAAGCGGATGAAGGTTCCGTCGGGACGGTGGAACTCCTTGCGGGTCCGCACCACCACCGCCTTCTCGATCCCGCCCTTCTTGATGGCCGCATTCGGCAGCGCGTCCTTGACGGCGACCACGATGATGTCCCCGATGCGCGCATACTTGCGCCGCGTGCCTCCCAGGACCTTGATGCACTGCACCTGTTTGGCGCCGCTGTTGTCCGCGACGTTGAGAAGCGTCTTCATCTGTATCATGACCGGCTCCTCACCTACTTCGCTTTCTCGACGATCTCGACAAGCCGCCAGCGCTTGTCCTTGCTCAGCGGCCGGGACTCCACCACGCGCACTGTGTCCCCGATCCCGCACTCGTTCTTCTCGTCGTGCGCCTTGATCTTCTTTGTCCGGGTCAGGTACTTCTTGTACAGCCGATGGAGTTTGCGCTGATGGATCTCGACGACGATCGTCTTCTGCATCTTGTTGCTCACCACGCGGCCCTGGAGGACCTTCTGAACCGGCGCGGTACGCCGCGCTGCGCCCGGCGCGGTGCTCCGCGCATTCATGCCCTTGTTGCTCACTTCTTCCACGTGCCGCTCTCCTAGCGCTTCCTGATTCCAAGGTCAAACTCGCGGATGATCGTAGTCACCCGGGCGAGCTTGCGCCGCGCGGTCCGCTTGGAGAGCGGGTTGTCCACGTGGCCGATTATCATGTTTGCGCAGACGTCATTGTACTGCTTCTTGAGCTCCTCCCGCTTGGCGAGCAGCTCCGGGAAACTCAACTCTTTGAACGAGTCCTTCATATAATTACTCCCCGCCCTCTCGAACCAGGAACTTGGTCTTGATGCCTAATTTGCTGCCGGCGCGCTTCATGGCCTCTTCCGCCATCTTGCGATCGACGCCCCCCAGCTCGAACATCACGGTCCCCGGCTTCACCGGCGCCACCCAATACTCCGGCGCCCCCTTGCCCTTTCCCATGCGGGTCTCGGCGGGTTTCTTGGTGAAAGGCTTGTCGGGGAATATCCTTATCCATACCTTGCCGCCGCGCTTGACGTGACGGGTGATGGCGATACGGCACGCTTCGATCTGGCGGTTGGTGATCCACTCCCTCTCCAGGGCCACCAGGCCGAAGTCGCCGAAGGATATCTCGGTGCAGCGCGTGGCCCTGCCCTTCATCACCCCGCGCATCTGCTTCCTGTATTTCGTTCTCTTGGGGCTCAGCATGATTGACTACTCCTGGCCTCTCTCGCGGCCGCGGTCGCGACCGTCGCGGCTCTCTCTGCCGTCGCGATCTTCACGGGCGTCGCGGCCTTCGCGGCCCCGGCGCACCAGAAGACCTGCATCGTCCTTTTTCGCCGGCCCGTAGACTTCTCCATTGAAGATCCAGACCTTGATCCCGACGCACCCGAACGTCGTGATGGCAGTTGCCGTGCCGTAGTCGATGTCGGCCCGGAAGGTATGAAGGGGAATCCTCCCCTCCTTGAACTCTTCCCGTCGGGCCATTTCCGCTCCGGAGAGGCGGCCGGAAATCTTCACCTTGATTCCCTGCACGCCCGTCTTCATGGCGTTCAGGATGGCCATCTTGCAGGCCCTCCTGTAGGAGGCGCGCGCCTTGATCTGGCGGGAGATGTTCTCCGCCACGAGCTTCGCGTTCGTCTCGGGCCGCTTGATCTCCTTGATGCGGAGCTGGATCTTCTTCCCGATGCTCTTCTGCAGCTTGCCGCCCAGCTTCTCGATGTTGGCGCCCTTGGCGCCGATGAGGACGCCGGGCCGCCCTGTGTGGATGATCACGGTCACCCTCTGCGGGTGGCGGATGATCTCCACTTCCGCAATGTCCGCTCCCTTTGTTTCCTCCGCGTCCAGGATGATTTTTCGGAGACGCAGATCCTCATGCAGGGTTGCGGCGTACAGCCTGGGATCCACGAACCAGCGCGACGACCAGGTCTTGTTGATCCCCAGCCGCAGCCCTATCGGGTTAACCTTCTGACCCATTGGCTACCTCTTTTGCACCGATCTCGTCGACAACCACGGATATGTGGCAGGACCTCTTTATCAGCCTGTCCGCGCGGCCGCGGCCGCGGGCCCACATCCTCTTCATGGAGGGCCCCACGTCGATCAGAAGCTCCTTCACATACAGCATCTGCTCGTCGAGGTTCTTGTTCTTCGCAAGGGCGTTCGCGGCGGCCGACTGGATGAGCTTTGACAACAGTCGGGCACCCTTATGGGGGAGCACCCCCAGCAGCGCCATGGCCTCCACGTACGGCTTGCGCCGGACGTTATCAGCGATCCGCCTCACCTTTGTGGCGGACACTCTCTGGAAAGGTACGCTGGCGCGGTACCCCGTGGTGATCTTGCGCGGCGGCCGCGCCTTATGGACGGGCTTGCTGCCGGGCTCGCGGGCCGCTTTGAGCTTCTTCGGTGCGTCGCTCATTTCTTTACTACCTTCTTGTCAGAGCCCGAGTGCCCCCGGAAGATCCGCGTGGGGGCGAACTCCCCGAGCTTGTGGCCTACCAGGTTTTCCGTAACGTAGACGGGAACCCAGGTCTTGCCGTTGTACACGGAGATCGTGTAGCCCACCATCTCGGGGATGATCGTGGAGGTTCGTGAGTATGTCTTCACCATCCGCTTCTCGCCGCTCTTGTTCATGTCGACGACCTGCTTGTACAGGCTTTTCGCGATGAACGGTCCCTTCTTGATCGATCGTGACACGCTCCGGCCCCCCTATTTCCTTCGATCCTTCACGATGAAGCGGCTCGTGGTGTTGCGCTTCTTGCGCGTCTTATAGCCCTTGGTCGGCTGACCCCAGGGAGTCACCGGATGACGCCCGCCCTTGGTCTTTCCCTCTCCACCGCCGTGCGGGTGGTCCACAGGGTTCATCGCCGTGCCGCGCACCTTCGGCCGCTTGCCCAGCCACCGGCTGCGGCCCGCCTTGCCGAGGGACACGTTCATATGGTCCTTGTTTCCCAGCTCGCCGATGGTGGCATAGCAGCGTTCGTTCACCATCCGCATCTCGCCCGAAGGAAGCCGCACGGTGACGTACAGCCCCTCCTTGGCCACCACAGTGGCGCTGGTCCCGGCGGAACGGGCCATCTGCCCTCCCCTGCCGAGATTGAGCTCTATGTTGTGGATCTGGATCCCCAGTGGGATCTTGCCCAGGGGCAGCGCGTTGCCGACCTCGAACGCGACATCAGGCCCGCTCACCACTGTCTTTCCCACGGTGAGACCTTCGGGAGCAAGAATGTAGCGCTTCTCACCGTCCTTGTACACGATGAGGGCAATGAATGCGCTGCGGTTCGGGTCGTATTCGATGGAGCTCACCTTGCCGGGAATGCCAAGCTTGTCGCGCCGGAAATCTATCTGCCGGTAGGCCTTCTTATGGCCCCCGCCCTTGCGACGGACGCTGATCCTCCCGCCCGCTCCACGACCCGCGTGCTTCGATTTGCCTTTTGTCAGCGCCTTCTCGGGAGATTTCTTGGTGATCTCTTCGAAGGTGAGGCCGGTCTTGAACCTCAGTCCCGGGGTCAAAGGCCGGTATTTCTTGATTGCCATGGATGCTCCCTGCCCTTTCCTTACACGCCCTCGAAGATGGCTATCTTTTCCGTAGGGGCAATCGTGATGATCGCCTTCTTCCATGACGCGGTGTACCCCAGCCTGTAGCGCACTCGCTTGGGCTTGACCGCCGTCTTCAACACGTTGCACTTCAAGGGGTGCACGTTGTAGAGCTTGCGCACGGCGTCCATGATCTGGTACTTGTTCGCCCTGCTGTCGACCTTGAAGACGTACTTGTGACTCTCCCGCATCACGTTCGTCTTCTCGGTCACGATCGGCTCGATGATGATTCTTTCGATTGTCATTTATCCGCCCCCTTTGTCTTGGCGGTCTTCCGCGCGCGCGGAGCCTCTGCGGCGGCAGCGGGTTTCGCTTCGACCTTGGGGGTTCCGCTCGGGAGCGCCTGCGCGGACCCTTCGGCTCCGTAGAAATCGTTGAGCTTGGTTGCCGCGGTTTCCAGCAGGAGCAGCTTCTGACAATAGAAGAGCGCGTGCGCCGTCAGCCTGTTGAAGCTGAGGAAGTCAAGCCACGGGACGTTTCGTCCGGCCCGGCGGATCATCACATCGTCGTCCTTGAGAATGACCACGGTGCGCTCCTGCGCGGCCAGGTTCTTGAGCAGGGTGACCAGGTCCTTGGTCTTCCCGCTCTCCACGGTGAAATCCGTCACCACGCGCAGCCTGTCTTCCTTCGCCTTCAATGAAAGGATGGAAAGAAGGGCGAGCCGCTTCACCTTGCGGGGAAGCTTGTAGCTGTAGTCCCGCGGCCGGGGCCCGAAGATCTTTCCGCCGCCCACCCAGACGGGGGAGCTTCTCTGCCCCGAGCGCGCACGGCCCGTGCCCTTCTGCTTCCAGGGCTTCTTGTTGCTGCTGTGCACCTCGCCGCGGTCCTTGATCTTCGCGGTGCCGAGGCGCCTGTTGGCAAGCTCGTTCCTGATGGCGTGGTAGATGGAGCCCTCGCTCACATCGCGGCCGAACACCACGTCGGAGAGCTCTATCTCGCGCAGCGCGTTCCCGTCCAATCCGTAGACCTGTGTCTTCATCGTTTCCGCCCTACTTCTTCCCGGCCTTGAGCACGACGACGAAACCGCCGCGTCTGCCGGGCACGGCGCCGTTGATCAGCAGCAGGCCCTTTTCCTTGTCCACCCGGAAGAGGCGAAGGTTCTGCACGGTGAACTGCACGTTGCCCATGCGCCCGGGCATCTTCGAGCCCTTGACGATCTTGCGGAACGCGCCGGTGCCGACCGAGCCCATCTCGCGGTGGAACTTCGAGCCGTGAGCCCCCGGGCCGCCGGCGAACTTGTGCCGCTTGACGACTCCCTGGAAGCCCTTGCCCTTGGTGGTGCCGCGGACGTCGACGTACCGCACGCCCTCGAAGATTTCCACGCCCACCTTGTCCCCGACCTTGCACTCCTTCTCGAAGTCTTTGAACTCCAGGAGGAATCGCGTCGGGTCCGTCCCTTCGGGGAACTGTCCCGCGTAGGGTTTGCGGACGCGCGTCTTCTTCAGCGGGTCGGCGCCGAGAACCATGGCGCTGTACCCGTTCTTTTCCGCCGTGCGTTCCCGCACGACCACGTTCGGCTCCACCTGGATCACGCTGAGCGGGATTCTCATCCCCTCCTCGTTGAACAGCTGGGTCATGCCGATCTTTTTGCCGATTAGCGCAAGCATTCGTGCAGCCTCATTCCGATGCGGTACGGCGTACTCGCCGAGCGGGTACTCCCGCATTCCGCGTCATTGCTTTATTTCGACGTCCACGCCGGCGGGAAGCTCCAGACGCATCAGGGCGTCCATGACCGCGGGGGTGGGCTCGAGGATGTCGATCAGCCTCTTGTGGGTCCGCATCTCGAACTGCTCACGCGATTTCTTGTGCACGTGCGGCGAGCGCAGGACCGTGAACTTGTTGATCCTCATTGGAAGCGGGATGGGGCCCGAGACCCGCGACCCCGCCTTCAGCACCGTCTGCACGATGGACTTCGCGCTCTGATCGATGAGCTCGATGTCGAAACCCCGCAGGCGCACTCGAATCCTTTCCCTGGCCATCCTCTTACTCCCGGTCACGGTATTCCGTGACATTCCTCGTCGTCACGGTATTCCGTGACATTGCGGTCACGGTACCTTGCACGGTATTCCCCGTGCAGTTTCGTGACATTCTCTCATCACGTGCCGGCAGCACGCCTGGCGTCAAATCCGCGTCTTCGCGCGATGCCTTACTCAACTATGTCCGTTACCTGTCCGGCCCCGACCGTCTTGCCGCCTTCCCGAATGGCGAACTGCAGCCCCTTGTCCATGGCGATGGGGTAGATCAGCTCGACGGCAAGATCGGTGATATGGTCGCCGGGCATGACCATCTGCTTCCCTTCGGGAAGCGTGACGGACGCCGTGACGTCCGTGGTGCGGAAGTAGAACTGCGGCCGGTACCCCGTGAAGAACGGAGAATGCCGACCGCCCTCTTCCTTGGTCAGCGCCACGACGGTGCACTTGAACTTCTTGTGCGGCGTGATCGAGCCCGGCTTGGCAAGAACCTGTCCGCGCTCGACGTCGTCTTTTTCTATGCCGCGCAGAAGGGTGCCGATATTGTCGCCCGCCTGCCCCTCGTCCAGAAGCTTGTTGAACATTTCAACGCCGGTCACGACCGTCTTCCGCGTGTCTTTGATCCCGACGATTTCGCATTCGTCTCCGACATGCACCACGCCCGCTGCCACGCGTCCCGTGACTACGGTCCCGCGTCCGGAAATGGAGAACACGTCTTCGATGGGCATCAGGTACGGCTTGTCAACCGGCCGCGGCGGAATGGGGAAATAGGAGTCCATCGTGGTGAGAAGCTCCTCGATGCACTTCGCATTTTCCGCAACCTCGGGATGCTCCATGGCCTTGAGAGCCGAGCCCTTGATGATGGGGATCGTGTCGCCGGGGAAGTTGTAGAATTTCAGGACGTCGCGAATCTCCACCTCGACCAGCTCGATGAGCTCCTTGTCGTCCACCATGTCGATCTTGTTCAGGAACACGACGATGGCGGGCACGCCGACCTGCCGGGCCAGGAGGATATGCTCCCGGGTCTGCGGCATGACGGAGTCAGGTGCCGACACGACGAGCACGGCGCCGTCCATCTGAGCGGCTCCCGTGATCATGTTCTTTATGTAGTCCGCATGTCCCGGGCAGTCGATATGGGCATAGTGGCGTTTTTCAGACTGGTACTCCACATGCCGGGTGTTGATCGTGATCCCCCTCGCCTTCTCTTCGGGGGCATTATCGATGTCCTCATACTTCATCAGCTTGTCGCCGTACTTCTTCGCGCAGTACATGGTGATCGCAGCCGTGAGCGTGGTCTTGCCGTGGTCGATGTGACCGATGGTGCCCACATTGATATGAGGCTTCGACCGGACAAATTTCTCCTTCGCCATAAAACTCCTCCTTGCAGTTTCCTGACGCGCTCAAATTCCCTGCGCGGTACTCCGCGCATTCGCCTTCCCTGCGCGGTACGGCGTACTCGCCGAACGGGTACTCCCGTACTCCGCGCCTTTTTCACCGTGCGCGGTACCTTGCACGGTATTCCGTGCAGTTCCGCGCATTCGATCCTGCACGGCACAGCCGCCTGCCCCCTCCCTCGCGCATGCCGAGGGTGAGGGTGGCTGTCTGCTCCGCCCCTGCTCGCTCAAAACCCGCGGACGCTCATTCCAGCGGCCGTGGTCTTTAACCCCGGCGCGGCACTCCGCGCCTTGCGGCCATTATTTCTTCTGGCCGCGGGTCTTGGTCACTAGCTCTTCCTGAATCGATCGAGGGGTGTCCTGGTAGTGGGAGAATTGCATGGTGTGTGACGCTCGTCCCTTTGTCATGGAACGCAGCGTCGTCACGTACCCGAACATGGAACGCAAGGGTACGAGGGCTTTCACCACCTTACTCCCAGGCCGATCTTCGATTCCCTCTACGTGGCCCATTCGCGCGCCGAAGTCCGAGATGACGTCCCCGAGGTGCTCCTCGGGAGTCGCGCACTCCACGGCCATGATCGGTTCAAGGATAGTCGGTTTGGCTTTTGCACAGCCCGACTTGTATGCCATCGATGCCGCCACTTTGAAAGCCATTTCGCTGGAGTCCACGTCATGATAGGACCCGTCCAGCAGGGATGCCCGGAAGTCCACCATTGGGTAGCCTCCCAGCACTCCGTTTTCCATGGCTTCCTTGATGCCCTTTTCCACCGCGGGGACATATTCCCGCGGTACGCGGCCGCCGATGACCTTATTCTCGAAAATGAACCCCGTTCCGGGGGGAAGAGGCTCGAAGCTCATGATCACGTGCCCGTAGGCCCCATGGCCGCCGGTCTGCCTGACGAACTTGCCTTCCGCCTCGGCGCTGGCCCGGATTGTTTCGCGGTAGGCCACCTCGGGTGTTCCGACATTTGCCCCCACGTTGAACTCGCGGAACATCCGTTCCACAAGGACCTCCAGGTGCAGCTCGCCCATTCCCCAGATGATCGTCTGGCCCGTTTCCTTGTCGAAACGCACCTTGAAAGTCGGGTCCTCCTCCGAGAGCTTGTGCAGGGCCGAGGAGAGCTTCTCCTCGTCCTCCCTGGTCTTCGGCTCGATGGAGACGGAAACAACCGGGTCGGGAAAGACCATGGATTCCAGGATGACCTGCCGCTCTTCGTCGCAGAGAGTGTCCCCCGTGGTGGTCTTCTTCAGACCCACGGCAGCCGCGATGTCACCCGGATAAACGGCCTTGATCTCTTCCCGTTCATTCGCGTGCATCCTCAGTATCCGCGTCACCCGCTCCCGCCTGTCAGCAGTCGAATTGTAAATATACGACCCTGCAAGGAGCGTTCCCGAGTACACGCGAATATAAGTCAGCTTGCCCACGAAGGGGTCCGTCATGATCTTGAATGCAAGCGCCGCGAAGGGCTCGTCATCCCTGGGAAAACGCTGGATATAGTCCCCTGTGCTGGGAACCGTTCCCGTGGTCGCAGGAACGTCCGCCGGCGAGGGAAGATAGTCCACCACCGCGTCAAGAAGAGGCTGGATGCCCTTGTTCTTGAATGCGCTTCCGCACACGACGGGGAAGATCCTGCTTTGCACCGTGGCTGTCCGCAGGGCCTTTCTGATGGCATCTTCGCCGATCTCCTTGCCGTCGACGTAATCCGCCATCATTGCGTCGTCCGTCTCCGCAAGCTTCTCCACCATCGTGGCACGCGCCGCCTGGGCGGCCTTCATGACCTTGGCGGGGACCTCCACGTCACGGAACTGCGCCCCGAGAACGTCTTCGTCCCAGATCAATCCACGCATCCGGACCAGGTCCACCAGCCCTGCAAAGTCCGCCTCGGTTCCGATGGGAACCTGGATGGCAACCGCGTTCGCGCCGAGCTTCGCGTGCATTTCCTCCACGACTTCCTCGAAACGCGCCCCGGTCCTGTCCATCTTGTTGATGAACGCCACGCGGGGGACATTGTATCGGTTGGCCTGCTTCCAGACCGTCTCGCTCTGAGGCTCGACGCCTTCTACGGCCGAGAAAACCCCGATTGCTCCGTCCAATACTCTCAAAGAGCGTTCCACTTCGACCGTAAAGTCGACGTGTCCCGGCGTGTCGATGATGTTGATCTGCACGCCGCGCCATTCACAGAAGGTTGCGGCCGCCGTGATGGTGATGCCGCGCTCCTTCTCCAGATCCATCCAGTCCATTTTGGCTTCGCCATCATGGACTTCACCGATCTTGTGTGTCCTGCCGGTATAGTACAAAACCCGTTCTGTCGTCGTCGTCTTGCCGGCGTCAATATGGGCCATTATCCCGATATTGCGTGTCGACGACAGGGGATACCGCGATTCCATAAGGTGGACGCGCTTGCCCTTCTACCAGCGGTAGTGGGCAAAAGCCTTGTTCGCCTCCGCCATCTTATGGGTATCTTCCTTCTTCTTGATCGCGGAACCGGTGTTGTTGAAAGCGTCGACGAGCTCTGCCGCGAGCTTCTCCCCCATGGACCTTCCGTGCCGGCTGCGCGAGTACCCTATAATCCAGCGCATAGCGAGCGCGTCACGGCGCTCCTCCCGGATTTCCACCGGGACCTGGAGGGTCGCCCCTCCCACCCTGCGCGACTTCACTTCCACCACGGGCTTCACGTTTTCCAGCGCCTTCTGGAAGACCTCCACCGGATCCTTGCCCGAAACCTTCTGTGCAATGATGTCCAGCGCCGAGTAGATGCTCCCGTAGGAGATGCTCTTCTTGCCCTGCTCCATCATGCGGGCGACGAATTTCCCGATCACTGCGTTCTTGTACTTGGGATCCAGGAGGATCCTTTTTTTCCGAATCAACTGCCCTCTCGGCATTGCGTTTCCTTTTCCCTATGCCTTCGGTCTCTTGGTGCCGTACTTGGACCGGGCCTTCTTGCGGTCCTCAACGCCGAGGGTATCCTTGGCGCCGCGGATGATGTGGTAGCGGACGCCGGGGAGGTCTTTCACCTTTCCGCCGCGGATGAGCACCACGGAGTGCTCCTGAAGGTTGTGCCCGATGCCGGGGATGTACGCTGTGACGTCGATCCCGTTGGTCAACCGCACGCGGGCAACCTTGCGGAGAGCCGAGTTCGGCTTCTTGGGGGTTACGGTCATGACACGCGTGCACACTCCCCTTTTCTGAGGGCAGTTCTGGAGGGCCGGGGACTTGGTCTTCTTGCGGACCGCTTTGCGTCCCATCCTCACCAGCTGGTTGATCGTCGGCATAAACCCTTCCTGCTACCTTTCTCAAGCTTGAGCGTATCTCTTCCTGGTTCTTAGACACGCGGATTTGAACGTTACTATCCAGCAAAAAAAAAGTCAACCCCTTTTAGCCAGTATCCGGGGCTTTGAGATCGTTTCTGTTTCCCGTCATCCGTCCCTTTACGCCGAATGCTTCGTCCGGCGTTCCGAAGACCCCTGCACTGTCGGTGGTGACCGCGTGCTCGGCCGATCGGATCCCCTCCCAGAACGACCCTACTCTATCACCAACGGCCGTGCGTGTCCATCACTCTAATCGACAGCCAGCACGCTTTCCGCGGTGGGCATCTGGGCTTTCTCGGCCTCCAGCATGGCCTTCAGCTCACGCTCCTTGCGCTTCTCTTCGATGATGCGGTTTATGGAGATGTCGAGATCTTCCATATTCTCGTCGTAGAGCTTGATCTCCCGGTACCTCTTCATGCCCGTTCCCGCGGGGATCAGGTGGCCGATAATGACGTTCTCCTTCAGGCCCCGGAGGTGATCGATGCTCCCCGAGATGGATGCGTTGGTGAGGACGCGTGTCGTTTCCTGGAAGGAAGCGGCCGACAGCCACGAGTCTATGTTCAGCGACACGCGGGTGATGCCCAGCAGGATAGGCCGCGCGACCGAGGGCTGCCCGCCCTCCCGCAGGGTCTTCCTGTTCTCCTCGTGGAACTTGAACCTGTCCACCTGCTGTCCGTAGATGAACGGCGTGTCCCCCACGTCCACGATCTCCACCTTCTTCATCATCTGGCGGATGATCACGCCGATGTGCTTGTCATTGATGCGCACGCCCTGCAGGCGGTACACCTCCTGGATCTCGTTCAGGAGGTAGCTGTGCAGCTCGGTTTCCCCGAGGATCTGCAGGATGTCGTGCGGGTCCTTCGGTCCGTCGCACAGCATGTCGCCGGCGCCCACCTCGTCCGCCTCACGCACCAGGAGGTGCTTGCCCATGGGCACCAGGTGCTTGAACTCCCGGTCGAACGGGTCGGTGACCACGATGACGCGCTTGCCCTTCACGATGCCCTTGAATGACACCTTTCCGCTGACCTTTGCGAGCACCGAGGGGTTCTTCGGCTTCCGCGCCTCGAACAGCTCCCCGACGCGCGGCAGACCGCCCGTGATGTCGCTGGTCTTCACGCTTTCCCGCAGCAGCTTGGCGATGATCCTGCCCGCCTTTACTTCCTCCCCCTCGTCCACGTTGAGATATGCGCTCCCGGGGAGGAAATAGGCGGCAAGCTCGACGCCCTTGGCGTCCTCGATCGTAATCCGCGGCTGGAGGGTCTCGAGGGTGTACTCGGTGATCTTCTTCTCGATCTTGCCGGTGTCCTCGTTGACCTCCTCCTTCAGAGTGGTGCCCAGCACGATATCATGGAACTTCAGCACGCCGCCGGCTTCCGCGATGATGGGCTCGCTGAATGGATCGAAGAACGCGATTGTCTCATCCGCGGGGACCATGTCGTTCTCTTTGGCCACGACTTCCGCCCCGTTCCTGATGTCGATGTGCTGCGGCTGCGCGATCAGCAGCAGCCGGTCGGGAAGAAGCTTCACGTAGCAGATCTCCGAGGTGGTAAGCGTCTCTCCCTTCCTCTGGATAACCGGCTCGGGCCCGTGCTTGAGCATCCGCTGCCCGTCCTTGACCAGCAGCTTGTCGCCCTTCTGCAGCTCATAGCTCTGCAGGATGCGGCGCACCGTGATCGTGCCCTTGCGGGTGAAGAGCATGTTGCCATTGTCGATCTTCACCATGCTGCCTTTGATCTTCTCCACGTACACGGGGTACTTGAGGAAGATCCTGTTTTCCTCGCTGATCTTGGTCGCCGCGCCGCCGATGTGGAAGGTCCTCATCGTGAGCTGGGTGCCGGGCTGCCCGATGGACTGCGCGGCGATGATGCCGACCGCCTCGCCGATCTCGATGGGCTTGTAGGTGGCCAGGTTGCGCCCGTAACAGCGCCCGCACACTCCGTACTTCGAGTCGCAGGTGAGCACGGAGCGGATGCGCACGCCCTCGATTCCCGCTTCCTCGATTGCCTGGGAAATCTCGTCGGTGATCTCCTCGTTGACGTCGACGATCAGCTCACCGGTGATCGGGTGCTTCACCTTTTCCAGGGAGAAGCGGCCGGAGATCCGATCATGCAGGTGCTCGACGATGTCCTCGCCGTCCTTGATCGCCTTCCTCTCGATGCCGTTGATCGTCCCGCAGTCCTCTTCCGAGATGACCACGTCCTGCGCAATGTCCACAAGCCGGCGGGTGAGGTAGCCGGCGTCCGCGGTCTTGAGGGCCGTGTCGGCAAGACCTTTGCGCGCGCCGTTGGTGGAGATGAAGAACTCGATGACCGAAAGGCCTTCCTTGAAATTCGATCTGATGGGCAGCTCGATGATGTCGCCGGAGGGCTTTGCCATGAGTCCGCGCATCCCGGCAAGCTGGCGGATCTGGCTTCTGCTTCCCCGTGCGCCCGAGTGGGCCATCATGTACACGGGGTTGAATCCGTCGTGGTCCTTCTTCAGCTCGTCCATCAGCTCATTGGTGATCAGCTCGTTCGTGGAGCTCCACACCTCGATGACCCGGTTATAGCGTTCCTCGTTGGTGATGTGCCCCTGAAGGTATTGGCGCTGGATCTCGTCGACCTGAGAATTGGCTTCCTTGATCAAGGCCTTCTTCGCGCCGGGGATGACGATGTCATCCATGCCGATGGTTGCCCCGAATAGCGTGGCGTACTTGAACCCGAGGTCCTTCACCGCATCCAGCATCTTTACGGTAACGGCAGGGCCTTTCTCCTTGTAGCACAAGGCAATGAGGTTCAAAAGCTCCTTCTCACCCATGGGGTAGTTAAGGAACCCAAGGTTTTGGGGAATGTTGTCGTTCATGATGATGCGCCCGGGAGTCGTCTCCACCCACGCACCGTTCATCTTGACCTTGACGTGCGCCTGATAGTCCACGCCCTTGGCGTCGACCGCGAGGATGCACTCGTCCGGCGAGGAAAAGTGTTTGCCCTCCCCCTTGGCGCCGACCCGCTCCCGGGTCAGGTAGTTGATTCCGAGCACCATGTCCTGGGTAGGCACCGCGATGGGGTGTCCGCTTGCCGGGTTGAGGAGGTTCTTGGAGGACAGGAGCAGCGTCCAGCACTCGGTCTGGGCCTCGGGTGTCAGGGGGACGTGCACCGCCATCTGGTCGCCGTCGAAGTCGGCATTGAACGCGTGGCAGACAAGCGGGTGCAGCTTGATGGCCTTCCCCTCGACGAGAATCGGCTCGAATGCCTGGATGCCGAGCCTGTGCAGGGTGGGGGCGCGGTTGAGCATGATCGGGTGCTCCTGCACGACCTCTTCAAGCACGGCCCAGACTTCAGCGCTTTCCTGCTCCACGAGCGTTTTTGCCTTCTTGATGTTGTACACGACATCTTTCTGCACGAGCTTGCGCATGATAAAGGGTTTGAAGAGCTCGAGGGCCATCTTGGAGGGCAGGCCGCACTGGTGCAGCTTCAGCTCGGGGCCGACCACGATGACCGACCTTCCCGAGTAGTCCACGCGCTTTCCCAGCAGGTTCTGGCGGAAGCGTCCCTGCTTTCCCTTGAGCATGTCTGAAAGGGACTTGAGAGGTCTGTTTGCCGCGCCTTTCACGACGCGCTTCTTCTTCGAATTGTCGAAAAGGGCGTCCACCGCCTCCTGGAGCATCCTCTTTTCGTTCCTGATGATGATGTCCGGCGCGTTCAGCGCCAGCAGTCTCTTGAGCCTGTTGTTGCGGTTGATGACCCTGCGATACAGGTCATTGAGGTCCGATGTGGCGAACCGCCCGCCGTCGAGCTGGACCATGGGCCGCAGCTCGGGGGGAATCACAGGGATGACCTCGAGGATCATCCACTCGGGCTTGTTCGTCGATGCCCGGAACTTCTCGATCAGCTCGATGCGCTTCAGCAGGCGCTTGTCCGCCTTGGCGCCCTTGTCGATCATTTTCCGGCGCAGCTCCTCGGCCAGCGTGTCGCTGTCCACGGACTCGAGCAGGGTGCGGACCGCCTCGGCGCCCATGCCGGCGGTGAAGGCCATGCCGTAGCGCTCGCGCGCCTCCAGGTACTCCTCCTCCGTAAGAATCTGCATCCGCTTCAGCTCGGTGTCGCCCGGGTCGATGACGATGTACTTCTCATAGAAGAGAATGGATCGGAGCGCCGCGATCTGAAGGTCGAGAAACAACCCGATGCGGGACGGCACGGAACGGTAATACCAGATGTGGGCCACGGGCGCGGCCAGCTCGATGTGCCCCATGCGCTCGCGGCGGACCTTGAAGTGGGTGACTTCCACGCCGCAGCGGTCGCAGATCACGCCCTTGTAGCGGATCGACTTGAACTTTCCGCAGTAGCACTCCCATTCCTTGGTGGTGCCGAAGATGCGCTCGCAGAAAAGTCCGTCCTTTTCGGGCCGGAGGGTGCGATAGTTGATGGTTTCGGGCTTCTTCACTTCGCCGTATGACCATGCCCGGACCTGGTCCGGAGACGCAAGCTTGATATTTATGTGATCGAAATCCTGGAGATTTCTCATTCGTGCCTCCGTGCTCGGGACCTAGAACCTGCTCATCTGGCGGTCGATGAGCTCCTCGTCGCGCTCCGTGAGAGCGATCTGCTTGTTTTTCACGTCGAAGATGCTGACGTCCAGCGCCAGGCCGCGCATCTCCTGGACCAGAACGTTGAAGGATTCAGGAATATCAGGGGCGGTGGAGATCTCGCCCTTCACGATGCTCTCGTAAATCTTCGCCCGTCCAATCATGTCGTCGCTCTTGATTGTCAGAAGCTCCTGCAGCGTGTTCGAAGCGCCGTAGGCCTCCAACGCCCAGACCTCCATCTCTCCAAGCCTCTGGCCGCCGAACTGGGCCTTTCCGCCGAGGGGCTGCTGGGTGACAAGGGAGTACGGTCCCGTCGAGCGGGCGTGCATCTTGTCGTCCACGAGGTGATGCAGCTTGAGGATGTAGATCGTCCCGACGGTGATCTGGTTCTCGAACGGCTCGCCGGTGTGGCCGTCGCAGAGGGTGACCTTCGAGGAGGTGGGCAGATTGGCCTCTTTGAGCTTGGCCTCGATCATTTCGTTTGATGCGGACTGGAACACCGGCGTCGAATACCATTCGTCGAGCGCGGTTGCCGCCCAGCCCAGCTCCGTCTCCATGATCTGTCCGAGATTCATACGCGAAGGCACGCCGAGCGGATTGAGCACGATTTCGATGGGGGTGCCGTCTTCCATGTACGGCATCTCCTCCACCGGCAGCACGCGGGCCACGACGCCCTTGTTGCCGTGGCGCCCCGCCATCTTGTCCCCCTCCTGCAGCTTGCGCTTGGCAGCGATAAGGACCTTGACCACCTCTTCGACTCCGGGGTCCAGCTCATCTCCGTCCGTCCGCTTCAGCCGCTGTACATCGATGACGGTGCCCTCCACCCCGTGAGGAACGCGGAGCGAGGTGTCCCGCACCTCTTTGGCTTTCTCTCCGAATATGGAGTTCAGCAGTTTGAACTCGGGCGTGGAATCTGTTTCGCTCTTGGGTGTGACCTTGCCGACGAGGATTGAACCCGCCTTGACGCTGGCGCCGACCCGGATGATCCCCTCTTCGTCGAGCTGCTCGAATGCGTGCTCGTTCGTATTGGGGATGTCGCGCGTGATCTTCTCCGGTCCGAGCTTGGTCTCCCGCACATCGACGGAAAACTCCTTGATGTGGATCGAGCTGAACGCGTCATCCTGGACGACTTTCTCCGACACGAGGATCGCGTCCTCGTAGTTGTAGCCGTTCCAGGGCATGAAAGCGCACAGAAGATTCCGGCCCAGGGCGAGCTCGCCCTGGTAAGTGGCGGGGCCGTCTGCAATGACGTCACCGGCCGCCACACGCTGACCGAGCTGCACGATGGGCTTCTGCGTGTAGCATGTATCCTGGTTGGTGCGCTGGTATTTGAGGAGGACGTAGACGTCCTCTTCCCTCTTCGCCTCATCCGGCTTGATCCTGATTTCCAGCGAGGTGACATAGGTCACCACGCCCGATCGGCGGCCGATCAGCACGACACCCGAGTCGTAGGCGGTCCTTCCCTCCATGCCGGTGCCCACGCGGGGGGGCTCGGGAGAGATCAGGGGCACCGCCTGGCGCTGCATGTTGGAACCCATGAGCGCCCGGTTTGCGTCGTCGTGCTCGAGAAAAGGGATGAGAGAGGCGGAAACCGAAATGATCTGCTTCGGGGAGACGTCCATGTACTGGATGTCCTCAGGCGGCCGGGTGATGTAGTCTCCGCCCTTCCGCACCGATATCTGCTTCTCCTGGAACTCGCCCTTGGGGGAGAGGGGCGCGTTGGCCTGTGCGATGTAGTAGCGCTCCTCGTCCATGGCGGAGAGATATTCGATCTCGTTGGTGACCTTGCCGGTCTTGACCTTGCGGTAGGGGGTCTCCAGGAAGCCATACTCGTTCACCCGCGTGTAGTTGGCCAGTGAGACGATAAGGCCGATATTCGGACCTTCGGGTGTTTCAATCGGGCACATCCTGCCGTAGTGCGTATAGTGTACGTCGCGCACCTCGAAACCCGCCCTGTCGCGCGAAAGACCGCCGGGGCCCAGCGCGTTGAGCCTCCGCTTGTGCGTCAGCTCGGCCAACGGGTTGACCTGGTCCATGAACTGGGAAAGCTGGCTGGAGCCGAAAAACTCCTTGATCGTGGCCACGATGGGCTTGATCGAAATCAGGTCCTGGGGCTTGATCGTGTCCGCTTCCTTCAGCGACATGCGCTCCTTGGCGATGCGCTCCATGCGGGTGAAGGCGACCTTCAGCTGGTTGGTGAGAAGCTCCCCGACCGACCGTACGCGCCTGTTGCCCAGGTGATCGATGTCGTCCACGTTCATCTCGCCGATGTACACGCGGATGAGCCAGCTCATTGTGTTGATGATGTCTTCTTTTATGAGCGTGTGGGTCTTGACCTGCTCTTTGTAGTCGAACTTCTTGTTCAGCTTGTAGCGGCCCACGCGCCCCAGGTCGTAGCGCCGGCTGGAGAAGAACATCGAGTGCAGGTCCTTTTCCGCGTTTTCAATCGTGATGGGCTCGCCCGGCTTGATGATCGAGTACACGCGCAGGATTGCGTCGTCCTTCGAGATCTCGTCCTGCTCGGCGGTTTCCTTGGTGAACTTCATCTCTTCCCGTTCGAAACAGTTGAGGATGATCGGCGAGTGCAGCGAGCTCTCGTGCGCGAAGTCGATAAGGTGGATTTCCTTCACCCCCGCGTGCACCAGCTCCTCCACGTCGTGCGGGTGCACCTTGTCTCCCGCCCGGTAGAGCTTCTTCTCGGTCTGCCCTTCCTTCACGACGACGCCGCGCGCGAAGTTCCGCCCCACGAGGCGCTCCTTGTCGTCGCGCGTGTCGGTGACCTTCACCTTCTCCACGTGATAGAAGAGCTCGATGATCGATTCGCGCGTCTCGTAGCCGAGCGCGCGGAGGAAAATGGTGGCCAGGATCCGCTTCTTGCGGTCGATCTTGGCGTAGATGAGCTCTTTCTTCTGGTCGATCTCGAACTCCAGCCACGAGCCACGGTAGGGGATGATGCGGGACGAAAACACGCCTTTCTCATGGGAAAAAATGACGCCGGGGGACCGGTGGATCTGGCTGACCACGACGCGCTCCGCGCCGTTGACCACGAAAGTTCCCTTGTCCGTCATGATGGGGATGTCCCCCATGTAGATTTCCTTCTGACGGATCTCGCCGGTGTTCAGGAAAATGAGATTGATCTTCGCCTTGAGCGGAATGGCGTAGGTGAGCCCCTTCTGCTTGCAATCCTGCTCGCCGAACTTGATGTTCTCTTCGTCCAGCGTGAATCCGCAGTACTCCAGCAGCATGTCGCCGTTGGGGCTTTCAATGGGAAACGTGGACTGGAAGACCTCTTCCAACCCCTGCTTCAGCGGCGGCTCGCCCTTCAACAGGGTCTTCCTTTGGAGGAATCTCTCGTAGGAGGAAAGCTGGATGTCGACGAGATTGGGGATCTCCATGACATCTTCGAATCCCCGTCCAAAAAGAATCCGCTTGATCTTCCTGGTCTTGTCCAGAATCATTCAGTCCCCCTAAATGAACCGACCACCGGGGACACAGGTTCCCGGTGGTTCGGTCACGAGTCGGCAACTCCGCGGCCGCGCCGACGTACTCGGCGGATTGACAGGCCGCAAAAGTATAATGCGCGGGTGAACCCGCATTGCTCTCCCGGCGCTTGAAGCGCCGCGCTTTCCGTGTGTCCGTGCGTTATTGAATCTCAACAACCCCGCCAGCCGCTTCGAGCTGCTGCTTGATTTTCGCGGCCTCCTCCTTGGAGACGTTCTCCTTGAGGGTCTTGCCGCCCGCTTCCACCATGTCCTTGGCCTCTTTCAGGCCCAGCCCGGTAATGGCCCGGACTTCCTTGATGACGGGGATTTTCTTCGCCTCGTCATAGCTCTTCAGAACGACGGTGAACTCCGTCTGCTCCTCGGCTGCAGGCGCTGCCGCGGCGGCCGGACCCGCCGCCATGGCCATGGGTGCGGCCGCGGTGACGCCGAACTTTTCCTCCATTGCCTTGACGAGCTCGGAGACTTCGAGGACCGTCATCGAGGAAATCGAATCGAGAATCTGCTCTTTGGTCATTGCTGCCATTTATCTTCCTCCTTGTGTGGATTTTTCGAGCGAACCAGCTGGCTGAGCTTGAGAAGACTGGTGTCGCTAATGTGCTTCCTTTTCCTTCTTGTCGGCAACCGCCGCCAGCGTGCGCACGAGCTTGGACGCCACGCCGTTCATCGCGTACATCATGTTGCGCAGGGGCGCATTCATGGTGCCCATGAGCATTGCCATGAGCTCCAGGCGTCCGGGCAGCCTGGAGAGCGCCTCGATGTCCTTGGAGCTGAAGAGCTTGCCGTCGATCACGCCGCCCTTGATCGTGAGCGGGGCGGTCTTCATGAAATCGATCATGACTTTGGCCGCCGGGCTGGGGTCCTTGCCGAGGAACGCGAGAGCGGTGGGCCCCTCCAGCCATGTCGAGGCGTCGGGAAGACCCGCTTCCTTCATGGCAATCCGCGCGAATGTGTTGCGGACCACGCGGTAGGCGGTGCGCTTGTCCGTGAGCTTCGCGCGCAGGTCCGTCATCTGGGGAAACGTGAGCCCGCGAAAATCGGAGAATATCAGGTCAGGAGCGGCGGCGAACTGTTCTTTCAGTTTCGTGACCGCATCCACCTTGTGCTGCTGTACCTTCTTAGCCGTTTGTGCCATTCCGTGTGCGCTCCTTACGCGACGAACGACTTGTCCTTGGGGGACAAGCGTATGCCGGGACCCATGGTGGAGGAGAGCACGATGGACTGCACGTAGTCTCCCTTGAGATCCGACGGCCTCTTGCGGACCACCTCCTGGATGAAAGCGGTCGCGTTTGCGGCGATCTGGTCCTTGCCCATGGAGAGCTTGGCCACGGCGAGGTGCACCACCCCGCCCTTGTCCGCCCTGAACTCCACGCGGCCCTTCTTCAGCTCATCCAGGGCTTCCTTGACATTGAAGGTCACCGTCTGCGTCTTCGGGTTGGGCATGAGCCCGCGCCGGCCCAGGATCTGCCCGAGCTTGCCGACGTCCTTCATCATATCGGGTGTGGCGACGGCGATGTCGAAGTCCAGCCAGCCGCCCTTGATCTTCTCGATCAGGTCCGCGTCACCGACATATGCGGCCCCCGCCTTGCGCGCCTCTTCGGCCTTGTCTCCCTTTGCGAACACGAGGATCCGCTTGTCCTTCCCGAACAGATGCGGCAGCGCCATCACGTCACGGATGGTGTGCTTGCTCTTGATGTTCAGCTTCATCGAGACTTCCACCGTCTCGTCGAACTTCGCGTAAGCGAGCTCCTTCACAAGGTCGACCGCCTTCTCCAGAGGGTACGTTTCGGCGCGGTCGTACTTCTCGGCTGATGCCCTGTATTTCTTTCCGTGCGCCATGGCCTAGCCCTCCACCGTCACGCCCATGCTCCGGGCTGTTCCCGCGATGATCTTCATTGCGGCATCCACATCCTTCGCGGTGAGGTCCGGCATCTTCTGCTCGGCGATCGCCTTCAGCTTGTCCCGGGTGAGGACGCCCACCTTGGTCTTGTTCGGCTCTCCGCTGCCCTTCTCGAGGCCGAGCGCCTTCTTGATGAGGACCGCCGCGGGAGGAGTCTTGGTGACAAAGGTGAAGCTCTTGTCCGTGTAGATCGTGATGACCACCGGAATGAGCACGCCTTCTTCCTGCTTGCGGGTCCTCTCATTGAACTGCTGGCAGAACTGTGCCGCCTGCACGCCGTGCGGCCCCAGCGCCGGTCCGACGGGGGGCGCCGGGGTGGCCTTGCCCGCGGGCACCTGCAGTTTGACCAGTGCCTTGACTGTCTTTTTCGCCATTTCGCCTTTACCTCCGTGGTCCTATCGCTCTCCTCATGAGAGAGCTCCCATTCGAGCATCGCCGCGCTTCACGCGCCGTGGCCGTGCCCCATGAGGGTTCGTATGTCAAATCTTCTCCACCTGGAGAAAATCCACTTCGACCGGTGTCGATCGGCCGAATATTCCCACCATCACGCGGAGCTTGCCCTTCTCCGTGTTCACCTCTTCGATGCTCCCCGTGAAGGAGTCGAACGGACCATCGATGATCCTCACCATCTCTCCCATCGAGAAGCTCTGCCGCGGCTTGAGAACACGGTCCGCCTTGATCTCGCCCGCTTTCTGCAGTATCCCGCGCGCCTCGTCCTGGGAGATGGGCTGGGGCTTCTGATTGCGATTGGACCCCACGAAACCCGTCACGCCGGGGATCTTTCGGATTTCCTGGCAGACCTCTTTCCACCCGGGGTCCGGGAGGTCCATCTCAACCATGATGTAGCCGGGAAGGAACTTCTTGGTGGACACCTTCTTGTGCCCGTCCTTGATCTCGACCACCTCTTCCGAGGGCACCTTCACGTCGAAAACGTGGTCCTTGAGCGTTCCCTTGTCGACGAGCATACGCACGTGCTTCTGGACCTTGTTCTCATACCCTGAATAGGTATGCACGACATACCACGCCTTTGACATGCAGCCTCTTGCCTAAAAGATCCAGTCGACAAGCTTGAAGAGGATGAAGTCCACCGCGCCCAGCATGAGCGCGATGAGGATCGTGGAAACAAGGACCACTCTGGTAGACGCGAGGGCTTCGTCCCGGCTCGGCCAGGTCACCTTTTTGAGTTCCGCGTAGCTCTCCTGAAAGAACGTGATGATTCTCTTCATGTCCTCCGTCCCTCGGATGTCCCTTTCCCCGTTCAGGCCAGGCAGGACTCGAACCCGCAACATCCGGTTTTGGAGACCGGCGCTCTACCATTAGAGCTACTGGCCTATGAGCTCGAACCCGCTACTTTACCTTCACTTCCTTGTGGAGGGTGTGCTTCCTGTCCCACCGGCAGTACTTGGAAAACTCCAGCTTGCCCTGGGTATTCTTGCGATTCTTCGTCGTGGTGTAATTGCGCCGGTCGCACTCGCTGCATTGCAAGGCGACAAGCTCCTGGTTCTTCGCTTTACCTTTGGCCATCGGGATCTCCTGGAGTTAGTGCCGCCACGGCGCGCGCGGTACCCCGCGCGATTTCCCGTGGCATTAGTTGGAGCGCAAATTTATACAATTTGCCCCATTTGTGTCAAGTGGTTCGAGAAACAAGTAGTTGTCCAGTACTGCGCGATCCCTTCATGCGCGCAGGCCTGTGTCGAGCCCTCGACCGGATTTGAACCGGTGACCCCGTCCTTACCAAGGACGTGCTCTACCAACTGAGCTACAAGGGCGTAGCCATGGACGACGTACTCGTCGAACGGGTACTCCCGTACGGCGAGGTCGGCCGAGCCATGGACGGCGTAAGGCCGAACCCGGCACGGCCGAAGGCCGTGCGATAGGGGCCCCCTTCCACGGTACTCCGTGGAGTTGGGCGGCAGCCGTTGGAACGCCGAAACGGCACGGGATACCGTGCCAGGGCGAGAAACGGCGGGAGCCGTGGGGAGCGTGAAGTCATACCCCGATGGCTGGCATACTAACAAACCCCGCGCGCGAGCGTCAAGGCGGTCACGAATGCCACCGAACTGCACGGAGTACGCGAGTACGCGTTCCGCGCGAACGCGGTACCATGCAAGGTACGGTGGCCGCGGTACCCCGTGACATTTATCGCGGCTATTGTGGCCTCCCTTACTCCCCTTCACGCCTGAAGAAGAGCAGGAGGGACTGGCCGTATTCCCTCCGATCGCTGAGGACCATGCCCGGCCTCTCCGTGGAGAGCTTCTCTGCCCGGTGAAGGTGCATAACGACAAGGCCTCCCGGGGAGAGGTGGGGCGCGGCGCACGCCTGGTCCAGGACAGCCGCCTTGCCCTCTAAATCGAACGGCGGATCGAGGAATACGAGGTCCCAGGACCTCTGGTTTGTCTTCAGAAACCTCTCCACGGGAGCAACGACAAGATCGATGTGGCTTTGCACGAAGCTTATGTTTTTCAGGATCGTCGGCTTCTTCCTGGGGTCTTTCTCCACAAGGAGCACCGGATCGGCGCCGCGGGAAGCCGCCTCCACCCCGAGAATGCCGGTGCCGCTGAACAGGTCAAGAAACGAGATCCCTTCCAGGTCGCCCAGGATTGAGAACAGCGACTGCCTCATTCGATCCATGGACGGCCTGATCACCCCGGGCGGGCAGAGTATGGTGCGTCCCCGGTAGATGCCGCCGGTTATCCTCACCTCATCCCCCCTCGAGCACGCTCTCGAACCGAGTCATCCAGGGAGCAGGTACCGTGCCGCCCAGCACCCTGCCTATGATTGCGTTGGCGGGGAGCAGAAAGCCGGAATCCTCTGCCAGGAGGCGAATCGCATCGTCCCTCGCCTGCAGGAGCAATGGCCCGTGCACAAGGAGGTCCGCGACTTGAAAGTTCAGAAAACCGGTTTGACGGACTCCGAGAAGCTCACCTGGTCCGCGGAGCTGCATGTCCTTTTCCGCGATCCGGAATCCGTCCGTCGTCTCCTTCATGATTTTCAGCCTTTCGATCCCTTCATCAGTGAGCTTCGTGCCGTACACGAGGAACGCATAGGACTGGTCCGCGCCGCGTCCCACTCGGCCGCGGAGCTGGTGCAGCGTGGAGAGCCCGAAGCGCTCCGCGTGCTCCACGACCATGCACGTTGCGTTGGCCACGTCCACGCCCACCTCCACGACGCTCGTGGCAACAAGGACCTTCACCGCGCCTCCGGCAAATCCCGCCATTGCACGCTCTTTTTCCTCTTCGGCAACACGCGAGTGGATCAAGGCCAGGGGCAGGTCCGGGAAGACTTTTTCCTTCAAATCACGGTAGGCGGATTCCGCATCCTTCACCGCGAGCGCATTGGACTCCTCGATGAGCGGGTACACGAAATAGGCCTGCCTGCCCTTTTCGAGCTCCTCCCGCACTCTCCGGTACACTTTCTCCTCATTGCCTTCGCGCGCAAGGTGGGTAACAACGGGTTTCCGTCCGGCCGGCATGGTCCTGATGGAGGAAACGTCAAGATCTCCGAAAGCGGTGAGAGCGAGGGTCCGAGGGATCGGGGTTGCCGTCATGAGCAGGAGGTCCGGTGCCTCTCCTTTCCTGAGAAGCGCCTGCCTTTGCAGGACACCGAACTTGTGCTGCTCGTCGACGATGACGAGACCCAGCGCGTGGAAGGCGACATCTTCGGAGAACAGCGCGTGCGTGCCGAAGAGCAGGTCCACCTCGCCGGCTCTCAACGCAGCCAGCAGGAGCGCACGCGGCGCGCCCGTCACGGACCCGGAGAGAAAAGCGATCCTGACCCCGAGCGGCTCCAGGAGCCGCGCCGCGTTCTCGGCATGCTGCCGGGCAAGCAGTTCCGTCGGCGCCAGGAATGCCGCCTGCTCGCCGCTTGCCGTCACCAGCAGCGAAGAGAGCAGCGCAACCAGGGTCTTGCCGCACCCCACGTCTCCCTGCAGCAGCCGGGCCATCGGGACCGCGGAAGCAAGGTCAGCCTCAATCTCCCTCGTGACGGCTGCCTGGTCACCGGTGAGGGTGAAGGGGAGCCGGCTGATAAGAGCGTCCCGCAGCCCGTGCGCGAGGGTTCGCTTCCGGGGCCTCTCGGCCGCGAGAGCCCGCTTTCGCCGCAGGACCGCAATCTCGAAATAGAAAAGCTCTTCGTAGGCAAGCGCGCTGCGGTACTTTTCCGCCGCCGCCGCGCTCGGAGGAAAATGAACGCCGCCAAGGGCCTCGCGAGGACCGGGCAGCGCCCGGTCCCTGAGCAGAGCCTCGGGAAGACTCGACTCGATGGAGGGAAGCACGGACGCCAGGGCATGGCCGACTATCTTGCGCACGGCGGTCTGCGTGAGACCCTCGGTAAGAGGATAGAGGGGAAGGATCCTGCCGAAACCCGCGGGATTTTCGCTCCACGGCTCCAGCTCGAAGTCGGAGCATTCCAGCTCTCCCCTTTTGAACCGGAAGCTCCCCCAGATGAAAAACCGCGCGCCCGGCTGGAGCACGCTGCGAAGGAAGGGCCTGCCAAAACACAAAAGGACAGCCTCGGCGGTGTCGTCGGAAACAATCGCCTTCGGCGTCCGGGTCCTTCCCCAGCCGATATCCGTGGTCGACATCACGGTCGCCACCACGCACACCTTGTCCACACCGGCCGCGCGCGAAAGGGGAACCATGCTCGAGCGGTCCTCGTAGGCGCGGGGCAGGAGGAGCAGAAGATCGCGAACAGTCGTGACGCCGAGCCGCTGCAGGCGCGCTGCGAAGCGCGGCCCCACGCCCCGCAGCGAGGAGATGTCCTGGGTCAGTTCGCCAAGGAACACGCGGGTGCTCCGTGCGGCTTCCGTCCCTCCCTCAGATGGGAATCCTCTGAAAAGCGGGAATTATGATGTAGGACACGAGCGTCTCACCCAGAAGCCAGGCGACGAAGAGCAGCCCGATAGTAAGGAGCAGATGCTGGGTATAGCCCGAGCCCCGGCCGAGCCTGAACAGCTTCGTCACCCACGCGACGACAGGCTGCATGAGGGTGTCCACCACCTTCCAGACGGTCGATGCGGCGGATGTGCGCAGAAGGAGGGGGATGGTCCGCAGCAGTCCGACGATGAGAAACAGCAGGAGGATGAACCGCGCGCCCATCCACGCCGCGGAGATAACTGAAGCAAGGAAGAAGCCGAGGGTTATCCGCATGTAGTCAATAAGGTTGTAAAGCAGATCGATGACCACTACGAGGGCGAGGACTGCCGCTATGGGAGAGAAGTCGAAGAGACTGCCGCGCAGGAAACGGACACGGCTGAAAAGAGCGAGATAAGGATCCGTGGCGCCGGCAAGGAGGTCCCAGGCCCTTCCCAGGGACTGCGGGGCGAACCAGCCCAGCACGATCCGCAAGGAGAGAATGAGCAGGTACGCGATGAGCACACCGTTGATGATGGTAAGCAGAATCATTACGAGAAGCCTCCTCAATGATGGCGCCGCGGGCTCACGCCCGCTGGCGCGCTATGCAAAAAACGTGGATGGGACGAGCTTCTCCACAAGGGAGATCATCGTCTTGTTGATTCGTTCCAGCTCGTCAGCGGTGAGCCCGGAGCCGAAAGCCACCTTCTCACGCCAGTTCGGCGTGAGTATGTCGGACTGAGAATGGGCGTCTGAATCGACGACCATGGAGGCCCCGGCCTCGCGCGCGAGGGCCACGACCCTGCCGTTTCCCAGGCCGTGCGAGAAGCGCGCGGACACCTCAAGGTGCACGCCGTTGGCGGCCGCCAGGCGTACTTCTTCCTCAGATATAAGCCCGGGGTGGGCAAGGATGTCTACCCCCGCCTCGATGCCGGCCCTGTTGGTGCCGAGCGCCACGGGTTCGCAGACCGTTTCCCCGTGCAGGATGACCAGGCGCGCCCCGAGCTGCCGCGCGCGCCGCACCAGGCCCGCGATCTGGCCGGGCGGGACATGCGTCAGCTCCACGCCGGGAATGATGCGGATCTTTACGAAGGGCTGCGTCTCCCGGGCAAACTGCACGAGTGCCGAAAGCAGGCTGTCCAAATTCGACGCGTCGGCGTGGTCCGTGATGCCGATTGCCCGGTAGCCGGCATGCTCAGCGCGCCGGACCAGCTCGCCCGGAGACAAAGCCCCGTCGCTCAGAAACGTGTGTGTGTGCAGATCGATCATTGCCCCCCTCCCCCGGGCATTGCCAGGACCCTGAAGTAGCGCGACTCGGGATAGATCCCGTCCGAGGAAACGATCTTTGCCAATGCCGCGCGCACCTGCGCCTCCTCGGCCTCATCCACGAGCATGAAAAGATCCGAGGGCTTGGTCTTGTCCTCCCATTTCTGGTGCACGCTCTCGATGTTGATGTTGTTCTCCGCGCAGATGCGGGTGACGAGGGCCCAGATGCCGGGCCTGTTGGCGGTGACGAAATGAAAGTAGCACTTGCTGCGCATCCGCTCGGCCGGGAACGGCTGCACGCAGGCAAGCGCGGGAAGAGGGGCCCGGGGCACATGCTGGGAGAGGATGGTCTTCAGCACGTCCCCCAGGTCCGATGCCAGTGAAGATGCCGTGGGGCTCCCGCCGGCCCCCTTTCCTTCATAAACCGATGCTCCGAGGAAATCGGAGTCCACGAGAACTCCGTTGAACTCGTCTCGGACGCCGGCCAGCGGGTGGTCGAGCGGAACCAGCGCGGGGAACACGGTGACCAGCGGCGCCGCTTCGATCATGCGGGCCTGCGCGACCAGCTTGAACACGAATCCGCTGGAGAGGCAGAACTCGATGTCCTTCTGGGTCACCCCGGCGATCCCCTCGCAGAGGATGTCACGCGGCTCGATCCAGCAGTCGAATGCGAGGCTGGCGAGGAGCCCGATCTTCTGGGCGGCGTCGCCGCCGTTCACGTCGAGCGTCGGATCCGCCTCCGCAAACCCCTTTTCCTGGGCTTGCGCCAGAGCGTCGGGGAAGGAGAGCTTCTCCTCTGTCATCCGCGTGAGAATGTAATTGGTGGTTCCGTTGACGATCCCGACGATGCTCCTCACCCGGTTTCCCATGAGGCTCTCGCGCAGGACCTTGATGATCGGGATGCCGCCGCACACGGCCGCTTCGAACTTCAGCTCCACCCCGTGCGCGCCGGCAAGGGCAAGGAGCTCTTTTCCGTGCGCGGAGAGAAGCGCCTTGTTCGCCGTGATCACGTGCTTGCCGCGGGTCAGCGCCTCGCGGATCAGCGGGAGGGGTGCGTCCGCCCCCCCGGCGAGCTCCACGACAATCGGCACGGAAGGGTCATCCAGGATCTCGCGCCATCCGCTCACCACGGTGGTGCCCGGTCCCACGCGGCGCTTCCGGGAGGCGTCGCGGACGCCGACCCAGGGCACTTCGATCGTCACCCCCAGCCGCCGCGCAAACTCGGCCGCATTGCGCGTCAGCAGGTTGTAAAAGCTCTCTCCCACCGTGCCGAAGCCGACGAGACCGATTCTTACTCTGTCCATACGTCGGCCACCTGCGGGTACTCACGCAGGCCGGCAAGAACCTCTTCGGCATACGCAACCCTGATCTGCGACGAGGCTTCCACGACGATCTCATCCCGGCCGTTGCCGCTCCCCAGGTGGAAAAAGAGCGCGCAGCCGCCCCGCCTGTCCAGCAGGTATTCCCGGATCTTGTGAAGGCTCTCCTCGGTGCCTACTTCTTCGTTGAGCCTGACGTGCACCGCCTGCGCCGGCTTCTGCGGCAGCGCTCCCGGCGCCATGATGTCCTCTACCTTCACTTTCGCTTCTCCCCTCGTGGTATCGATCTTTCCCCTGACCCCGACGATGGAATCATTGACAATGAGCGCGCGCCTCGATTCGTAGACGTCGGAAAAAATGATCAGCTCTATGGAACCGCGGTAGTCTTCCAGCCGGGCAAAGGCCATGGTCCTGCCGCCGCGCGTGCGTATTTCCCGCAGATCGCTCAGGATCCCCACCAGGCTGCAGGCCCGCTCGTTGGAAAGGCCCTCCTTTGCCGAGAGGTCCACGGTGACTGTGCGCGCAATGAGCTCCCGCCAGGCATCGAGGGGATGCCCGGAAAAGAAGAAACCGAGGTTCTCCTTCTCCGATTCCAGGAGCTTTGCCGCCGGCAGCTCCGCCTGGCGCTCCAGATCGATGGCCGCGGCGGGAGCGTCGGCAGCCCCTTCGAACAGCGACACCTGGCCGTAGCGCGCGGCCTCCCGCTGCTTTGCGCAGAGCTCCATGACCTTCGCCATGTTGTGCAGGAGCGTGGCGCGTGTCTCCCCCAGCCGGTCGAACGCCCCCGTGATGACGAGGCTCTCCGCCACCTTGCGGTTCACCTCGTGCGAGTCGATCCGGTCGAAAAAATCCAGGAAGCCGGCGAATGGACCGTTCTTCTCCCGCTCCCCGATAATGGCGTCCACCGCCCCGGCGCCCACGTTCTTGATGCCCAGAAGCCCGAAAACGATTTTCCCCTTTTCGACGGTAAAGTCTTTCTGGGAGAGGTTGATGTCGGGAGGGAGCACCTCGATGCCCATCTCACGCGCCTCGTGGATGAGCTGGGCCAGGCGGTCCGTGTCGCTCATGTCATTCGTGCAGTTGGCCGCGATGAACTCCGCGGGATGGTTGGCCTTGAGCCAGATCGTGTGATAAGCGGGAATTGCGTACGCGGCGGCATGGCTCTTGTTGAACCCATATCCGCTGAACGCGAAAAGGAGCTCGAATATCCTTTCCGCGGTGGCCGCGTCATAGCCGTTGGCCTTTGTCCCATCGAGAAACTTCTCCTTCATCTTGAGCATTTCTTCGGGCTTTTTCTTTCCCATCGCCCGCCGGAGAATATCGGCCTGGCCCAGGGTGAACCCCGCGACGACCTGGGCCATCTCCATGACCTGCTCCTGGTAGACCGGGACGCCGTATGTCTCCTTCAGGACGCTTTCCAGCTCCGGCAGCGGGTACTCGATCCGCTTCCGGCCCGACTTGTTTTCCACGAATGTATCGATGTGGTCCATGGCCCCGGGTCGATACAGCGCGTTCAAGGCGATGAGGTCCTCGATCTTCCCCGGCCGCGCCTTCTTCAATACGCTCTGCATGCCCGAGCTTTCGAACTGGAAGGCGCCCGTGCTCTTGCCCTCGCAGAACATTCGGAACGTGGCGGGGTCATCCTCCGGGATGGATTTCAGCTCGATGGCAACCCCTTTTTTCCGCACGAGCGCGAGGGCGTCCTCGATCACGGTGAGCGTCTTCAGGCCGAGGAAATCCATCTTGACCAGGCCGCATTCCTCGAGGAAGTCCATGGTGTACTGCGTGGAAACCAGGCCCGTCTTGGGATCGCGATACAGCGGCACGTAACGCACCAGCGGTTGCCTGCCGACCACAATGCCCGCGGCATGCGTGGATGCGTGCCGGTGCAGACCTTCGAGCTTCAGGCTGATCTCGATCAGCTCCTTGTACTGCGGCCCGCGGTTGGCCACCTCCTCCAGCTTCGGGTTTTCTTTCAGCGCCGTGTCCAGGTCGATCTTGGGACCCTCGGGAACGAGCTTGGCGATGGCGTCCGCCTCGTCGTAAGGAACGTCCAGGACGCGCGCCACGTCGCGAATCACCGCGCGGGCCTTCAGCGTGCCGAACGTGATGATCTGCCCGACCTTGTCTTCCCCGTATTTCCGGGTGACATAGGAGATGACCTCGTCCCTGCGCCTGTGGCAGAAATCGATGTCGAAATCAGGCATGGACACGCGCTCGGGGTTGAGAAAGCGCTCGAAGAGCAGGCCATACTTCAGCGGATCGATGTCGGTGATCTTGAGGCTGTACGCCACGAGGGAGCCCGCACCCGAGCCCCGGCCCGGGCCCACGGCAATGCCGTTCTCCTTGGCGTAATGGATGAAGTCCCATACGATGAGGAAGTAGCCGGTGAAACCCATGGAGGTGATGATGGAAAGCTCGTACTCGAGCCGCTTCGCCGTCTCGGGAGGCACCGGGTCGAATCTCTCCGCGAGCCCTGTCCGGGCGAGCTCCGTGAGGTAGCCCTCAGGGGTGGTGCCGGCCGGCACCTCGTAGATGGGAAACTGCGGGCTGAGGCTCGGTATCTCCAGCGTGCACGCCTCGGCGATCTTCACCGTGTTTGCGACGGCCTCGGGAAGCTCGGCGAACACCTTCGCCATCTCATCCCCGGACTTGAAGTAGAACTCGGGGTGCTCGAACTTCATCCGTTTGCCTTCGGACACCTTCTTGCCGGTGCCGATGCAGATGAGCACATCCTGCGCGCGCGCGTCCTCCCGGTCCGTGTAGTGGACGTCGTTCGTGGCGACGAGCGGTATGCCCGTCTCACGGGAGAGCTTCACGAGCTCCTTGTTCACGAGCGCCTGTTCGGGAATTCCGTGGTCCTGCAGCTCCAGGTAGAAGCCGCCCGGGCCGAAAAGCTCCCGGTAGTACAACGCGCGCGTTCTGGCCTCGTCCGGCTGACCGTTCAGAATCGCGGCGGGGATATCCCCGGCAAGGCAGGCGCTCAGGGCGATGAGCCCTTCATGGTGCTGCTCGAGGAGCTCGTCGTCGATGCGGGGCTTGTAGTAGAAGCCTTCCGTGTACCCCAGGGAGCTGAGCACGAGCAGGTTCTCGTACCCCTTCAGGTTGCGGGCAAGGAGCACGAGGTGATGATGCCGCGTGCCCTTCTCACTGCCTGACTTTTCGCGGCGCGACCGGGGCGCTTTGTAGCATTCGGAGCCGATGATCGGCGCGATGCCCGCCTTTTTGCATTCCTTGTAGAAAGCGAGTGAACCGAACATGTTGCCATGGTCGGTCAGCGCGAGATGGGACATGCCGAGGTGTTTCGCGCGGCCAACCAGGGCTTCTATGGAGGAAGCGCCGTCAAGGAGTGAGAAGTCCGAATGGCAATGCAGATGCACGAACGGTGTCACGCGGTCCAATCCCCTCCCTCGGATGATGATAACCGCACGTGCACTCAGTGTAAAGACAATGCAAAACGCACGGGGTACCGTGCATGCTGAACGCACGGGGTACCGTGCATGCTGAACGCACGGGGTACCGTGCATGCACTACCGGTGGCAGGTTTCTCCGACTTCCACAACGGCGCTGATTACCCGCTCGACCTCCTGCTCGGTGAGAGAAGCGCTCAGGGGGAGGCTGATGCAGGACCGAAAGCATTGCAGCGCAGCGGGGAAGTCGTCCGGCTTCAGGGAATACTTGTCCCGATAGTAGGACATGAGGTGCAGGGGAATGAAATGCACGGAAACGCCGATTCCCTTTTTGCCGAGCTCTTCGATGAAGGCGTCCCTGTCGATGGAAAGCTTTGCTTCATTGATTCTGATGATAAAAAGGTGCCATGCATGATTCTCCGATTGGGGAGGGACCTGCAGGAAATCCAGGCCCCTGAATGCCGCCAGGTACCTGCGCGCGACGTTTCGACGCTGGAGGAGCAGGGTCTCAACCTTCTTGAGCTGCACCCTTCCGATGGCGGCGGCCAGGTCGGTGAGATTGTATTTATAGCCCGGCGCCACGACATCGTATCTCCATGTGGCCCCCGGATCCGTGTAGCGCTTCCAGACGTCCCTGTCGATCCCGTGCAGGCGCATCACCCGGATGCGCCGTGCCAGCTCGTCCCTGTCAGTAACGACCATCCCCCCTTCTCCGGTGGTGATAGTCTTGGTTGCATAGAATGAAAAGACCCCCGTATCGCCCAGGGTACCGACGAACCGGTCTCGCTGGCGCACGGGGAATGCGTGCGCGGCGTCTTCCACGACCGGTACGCCGTACGTGACGGAGAGACGGCTGATGGCCTGCATGTCACAGGGCAGCCCGGCGAGATGCACGGGAATGACGGCGGAAACCCGCCGCCCCGACCTGGCCAGCCGGTCCAACGTCTCCTCCAATCGGGATATGTCGATGTTCAGCGTGGCCGGGTCGATGTCGACGAACACGGGATCCGCGCCGAGATAGCGCACGACCTCGGCCGTTGCCGCGAACGTGAACGGCGTGGTGAGCACCACGCTGCCCGGGCTCACCGCAAGCGCTTCAAGGGCCAGGTGCAGTCCCGCGGTGGCGGAATTGAGGGCAATCGCGTGCCGTGTGCCCACGTATGCGGCGAACTCCGATTCGAACTGCGCCGCCACATCTCCTGTCGTGAGCCAGCCGGACCTCATCACGGCAAGGACGGCATCCTCTTCCTCTTTGCCCAGCGAGGGACGGGAGAAGGGGACAAATGGGGCGGACGGACCTTCGTTCACCGCGCTTCCTCAGAACTCGGGCTCTTCATGCGCAGGACCGATACCGGGAATCACCTCTTGCAGCACCGCGCGCAGCGCGCGCTTGTTGCGGAAGAGCGCGGCGCACTGCGGGTCACGGAAACAGATCGGCCGCAGCCTCTCCAGGACCGGGACGATCCGGCCGTTGATGAGAGTCTTCCTCATGAGCTTGAGGATCTTGGGATGCTCGGTCTGCTCCGGAGTCTCGGTGGCGGCATACAGCTTTTCCAGCAGCTTCTCGCCCTTGCGCAGACCGGTGTAAAGGAGAGAGATATCGGCGCCCGGCTCGTAGCCGTAGAACCGGATCATCTGCTCGGCCAGCTCCTTGATGGAGACGCTCTCTCCCATGTCCAGAAGGTAGACCTCGCCTCCGGATCCGACCCCGCCCGCCTTCAGGACGAGGGAAGAGGCCTCCGGAATGGTCATGAAGTACCGGCGGGTATCCGGATGCGTGACCGTCACAGGTCCGCCCTTGAGGATCTGGCGGCGGAAAAGCGGCAGGATGCTTCCGCTGGAACCCAGGACATTGCCGAATCGGACAACCAGGAAATGACGGCCGTTCCTGCCCTCCCGCAGGACGATCTCCTCCGCCAGCAGCTTGGAGGCGCCATACACGGAGCTGGGCTCCACCGCCTTGTCGGTGGAGATGAGCACGAATCTCTCCACGCCGCTCTTTCTGGACGCATCCACGATGTTCTTCGTTCCAAAGACGTTGTTCTTCACCGCTTCGACGGGATTGGCCTCCATCAATGGCACGTGCTTGTGGGCGGCAGCGTGGAACACGACGTGCGCGCGCGTGCGCGACAGGATGAAATGCAGGTAGTCCCCGTCCTGCATCTCGCCGATGATCGGCACGAGGGTCGCCTTCTCCCCGACGCCCTCTTCCTGGAGCAGGCGCAGCTCGTGCTCGATTGTGTAGATGCTGTTCTCCCCGTGGCCGAACAGGTACAACCTCTCCGCGCCGCCCTCCAGGAGCTGACGGCAGAGCTCGGACCCGATGCTCCCGCCGGCGCCGGTCACGAGCACCCTCTTGCCCCGCACGTATGCGAGGCTCCTTTTCAGATTCACGCGCACCGGGTCACGGGCCAGGAAGTCCTCGGGATCGATCTCGCGCGCCTGGATGAGGTGCGCCTCGCCGTCGAGTATCTGCGCGATCTGGGGCACGATGCGGATCCTGGCGAAATTGGCCCGACGGAGGATGGCATAGATCTTTGCAAGCTGCTCCCGCGTCGCGCTGGGGATCGCGATGATCGCCTCGTCCGCGGGTGTGGTCCTGATCATGCGGGCGGCCGCCTCGATAGGCCCCAGCACGGGGATCCCGTCGATGCGGCTGCCTATCTTCACCGGGTCGTCGTCCAGGAATGCGACCACCCGGCCGAAGATCCGCTTGGCCCTGATCTCAGCAGCAATTGTCGTGCCGGTGAAGCCCGCGCCGATGACGTAGATGGTGTTGCGCGAATCGTCCGCCATTACTATGAATGTCGGTAGGTTTGAGACGCGCATGAGCAGCTGCGGTGCCCCGCGCGCCCCGGCTACTGCACCCCCGGGGAGGGTCCCCCCTCCACTCGCGCCTCCAGCGAATCGAAGCCGAAATCCACTTCGAAGGAGTTGTCGTACATGGCGAGCCGCACCTTGGCGCGCCCCTTGCGGCGGTCCACTCGGACAATCATCCCCTCGAGGCCCTTGAGCGGGCCCGAGACGATTCGGATGCTCTTGTTCTCGTCGAAGTATGCCACGGATTTCTTCACGATCTCCCCGAAGGAGAGAAAGTGGGAAAGCAGGTCCTGATCTCTCTTCTCCAGGGGCGCGATTTTCTCATTCGACGGAAGGAATCGGACGAAACCGGGAACGCGTTTCAGGCCGGTGTAGAGGGCGGGGCCGACGGAATCCGCCTGCAGGAATATGTAGCTGGGAAAAATGGGGGCCAGGGAATCGTGCCACGCGCCCAGTCTTCTTATGCGAAGGCTCCGCCGCGGCCACAGGAGCCGTGCGTTCACCCCCTGCAGCTTCTGCTCGGCAAGTGCGAGAAATCGTGCTTCGCTTCCTGTCCAGATCTGAAGGGCGTAATAAGACATGGGTCCCTGTCGGTTCAGCGACGTTATCACCGCGGGCAAGGCTCATCAAGTCCCGGGCTGAACCCCATGCCCTGCCGATAATCGAGTGCAAGGAGTGCACATGTTCAGGCGATTGCTCCCCTTGTTCTGGATAGCCCTCATCGGCGCGGCGCCGCTTGCCGCACAGACCGTTCTGCTGGTCGTGCAGGAAAGCGTCGACGGGAAACCCCTCCCCTCGCCGCTGGCGGTCAAGGAAGGCCTCGGAAGCGGTCTCTTCGACGCAGGCTATATCGTCTTCGAGTTCCCCGACTCTGACAGGGCGCCGGACCAGGCGGTCGTCACGCACACCGCGCGCTCGGCAGGGGCCGACCTGATACTGAGCGTTTCCGTGGAGTACATCGAGACCGCGATCAGCGCGAGCCTTGTCAGGCGTTCGGGCCGGGCCACCTACGCCCTCACGAACGCCGCCAATGGGACGGTCCGGACGAAAGGGACGCAGGACGCATCGAACAAGGACAGGGAGGCGGACGTCGATCGGCGCGCCCTCGGGGAGGAATTGGGCGCACTCATCGCGAAGAAGATCGCCGAGGCGCTTGCGGCGTCCGGGCCGGCGTCCTGACGGATGACCTCGCACCCGCCCCGATTCTCCGCTATAATTGAAGAGTAATGCGCGCCAGGGCTGAAAATTCTCGTCGGAGACTCCCCCTTTTTTCCGATCATGAAAGGAGGAGAACCACCGTATGAAGAGATGGATCGGGCTTTCCCTGCTCCTCGTGCCCCTCCTCGTGTCCGCCGCGGGCTTCTGGGACGGGAACGCCGCCCTGCAGAGGGGGGATGCCGCTTTCGAGAGCGGCCTGTACGCCGCCTCCAATTCATTCCCGAAAGATACGCGCATCCTCATTGAAAACCTCGACACGGGCAAAACAGCCACCGCGACCATCACGGAACGGATAGAAGGGCGGTCCGACATCCTCGTACTCCTCTCACCGAAAGCGGCCGAGGCGCTCGGTATTCCACAGGGGACGCTTGCCAGCGTTCGGGTCACCGTCACGTCGAGCCCGAGCGCCGTGCTTGCGCAGCCTTCAGAGCGGGCGTACAGCCTTGATCCGGATCTCAATCCTGCCGCAGCGTATCCCTCCGATGAAAGGGCTCGTACGGCGGACACGGGCAGGCCTTCGCTGGAAAGTCTGCCTGCTCCCCAGGCGCCGACTGCGCTCGCCCAGGCGCCGGCAGCGCTTGCCGAGGCGCCCCTGCCCGCCGGCACGCCTCAGAGCCCCCCGGCCGAGCAGAAACAGGCGGACCAACAGGCTGATGATGAGGCGATCATCGCAGCGGCGGCCGCGCGCACGCCGCAGAAACAACTATTCCTTCCCCCGCGGGAGGACCCGAAGTTCGTCTATCATAAACCTTTCGAGACACCTGCAACGCAGACGGTCCAGACCACCCCGACCGAGACTCAGCCGCGCATAACCGCGGTCATCGGGGAGCCCACTGCCGTACCTGCCCCCACCTGCACGGCCGATGTCCCGCTTGCGGAAGCCACCGCCCCGGAGGAATCGCGAGCCCAGGAAATCGTCAGCGCGGGCCCCGCATCCCCGCCCATCGGGAACACCGGGGAATCCGCGGCTCTCGCCATGCCCGAACCGCAGGAGGCAGGGCAAACGGCGGCGGCGCAGGAGCCGGTTCAGACGGAGGTGAGCAGCCCCGCGGTGACCCCGTCGACACCGCCGGAAGCGCCGAAGCTCGCCCTCGTCCCCCCTGAGGCACCGTCAGCCGCGCAGGCAGCGGTCGCCCCCGTGGTGAAAGCCGTCACCATCCCCAGGATCGCGAAGGCGGATACGTACTACCTTCAGCTCGGCGCCTATGCTTCGGAAAAGGTCGCGCAGGACCTTGCCGCGAGCCTCCCTTCGACCTACCCTGCGCTGGTCGTCGCTCCCGCGGGCGCGGGAACGGGGATGTTCAGGGTCCTGATAGGGCCGCTCAACCGGGCGGAGAGCGGCACCGTGCTCACCCGATTCCGCTATCGCGGGTTCCCCGACGCGTTCCTGAAGCAGGAGTAATCGCTCCTCCCATGCACGGTACCCCGTGCGTTTTGTGCATGCACGGTACCCCGTGCGTTTTGTGCATGCACGGTATCGCAGCGCGGTACTCCGCGCATTTCGAGTCCCCGTGCGTTTTTTCTTACGCTTGAATTCCCCCGCCGACCATTGCACTATCGGGTGAATGCCCATGACGCGTAAGGCAGCGGAGAAGCGGGCAGCGGAGCTTTCCCGGCTTCTCAGGGAGTACCAGCATGCGTATTACATCGAGAGCCGTCCGCTCGTTTCGGACAGCGAGTTCGACGTTCTGTTCGACGAGCTGCTCGCCATCGAGCAGGAGCATCCGGATCTCGCCCTTCCCGATTCCCCTACCCTGCGTGTAGGCTCCGATCTCACCCAGGAGCTTCCCGAAGCGCCGCACAGCATCCCCGTGCTCAGCCTGGACAAATCCTACACAGGAGAGGAGCTCGCGGCATGGATCGCGAAAACCGCGCGCAATGCCGGCGAGGCGCTCTCCTTTGTCTGCGAGCAGAAGATCGACGGCGCGTCGATGGTCCTCTACTATGAGGGGGGAGCCCTGGCCCGGGCCGTCACACGGGGCAACGGCCTGGTGGGCAATGACGTCACCGGAAACGTGAAGACCATCGGCGCGGTCCCGCTGCGCCTTGCCCGTCCGGTGACCGTCGCGGTGCGCGGCGAAGTATTTCTCGCGCACAGCCTCTTCGCTTCAATCAATGAGAAGATGGCGGAGCCCTATGCCAATCCGCGCAACCTCGCATCCGGAACGCTGCGGCGCGTCAAGAGCAGCGAGGTGGCGGAGGTGCCGCTCGACATCTACGTGTACGAGGGATTCTTCGAGAAACAGCCGGACACGCACCACGAGATACTGGAGCGGCTCGAAGAGCTCGGTTTCCGCCTCAACCCGCGGGTCGGGTTCTTCTCGGACGGCCCCGCCCTCTCATCGGTGAAAAGCCGGCATCCGGCCTGGCATGCCGGCTCCCTGAAGGATATCCCCGACTTCCTCGAAGCTGAACGACAGGGCCGGGCGGGCCTGGACTACGAGATCGACGGCATCGTAGTCAAGGTGGACGAGGTATCCGTCCGCGAGAGGCTGGGGTACACCGGCCATCACCCCCGATGGGCAATCGCGTTCAAGTTCGAGTCTCCCGAGGGGGCCACCACGGTCAAGGCAATCGAGGTCCAGGTGGGCAGGACAGGACGCGTCACCCCTGTGGCGCGCGTGGAGCCGGTCAAGATCTCGGGTGCCACCATCGCGAACGTCACCCTGCACAACCAGGAATACATTGACATGCTTGAGCTGGCCGTGGGAGACCGGGTTGCCGTCTCCCGCAGGGGAGACGTCATTCCGGCAGTGGAACGGGTGCTGGAGAAAAACGAGACGGGCGCCGCCACCTGGAAGCTGCCGCAGTCCTGCCCGACATGCGGCACGGGGCTCCTGAAGCAGGGGGCGCACCATTTCTGCCCGAATGCGGCGTGCCCCGACCAGGTGCGGGGAAGGCTGAATTTTTTTGTCGGCAGGGGACAGATGGACATCGAGGGACTTGGTCCGGAAACCGTCGACGTGCTCATCAGGAACGGACTCGCGCGGGATGTGGATGACCTGTACTTTTTCGATACCGGCAAGCTGCTGGATCTCCCTGGATTCGGAGAGAAAAAAGTGACGCAGATCACGGAGGGAATCGAAAAAAGCAAGGGGCAGCCATTCCATATCGTCTTCCCGTCGTTGGGGATACCCGACATCGGCCAGAAGGTGACCGAGCTTCTGATCGAGGCGGGCTTGACGGGAATCGATGCCCTGCTCGCGCTCGCCGACGCGGGAGACCCTGCACCGCTCCTGGCCATCCATGGCATCGGCGAGCGCACGGCAGAGACGCTCATGCGGGAGCTGCGGAAAAAAGAGATGAGGCGGCTCATCGAGAGGCTGCGCAAGGCGGGCCTGAACCTGGAGGAAAGGGCGCAGCCGCGGCGCGCGGACCAGCCGCAGACGTTTGCCGGCCAGACCTGGTGCGTCACCGGCAGCTTCGCGCGCTTCAGCCCCCGGGAAAAAGCAATGGAAGAGGTGACCCGCCGCGGCGGGAAAGCGGGGGACTCGGTGACTTCAAAAACCACACACCTGTTGGTCGGTGAAAACCCCGGCAGCAAGCTGCAGAAGGCGCAGAAGCTCGGCGTGAAGATCGTCACGGAACGGGAGTTTCTGGCGATGCTCCAATTGCCTTGACTTCCCCCTCGGGCGGCCTTAGAGTACTTTCAATATCAAAGCTCAAGGAGGTATGCATGAAGCGATTTACTGTTCTCGTGGTGCTGCTGCTCGTGGGCGTACTCGCAGTCAGCGCGGCACCCAAGTTCAAAATCGGCCTGGTATTCGATCTGGCCGGCAGGGGTGACAACTCTTTCAACGACTCCGCCTATAACGGACTCGTCAATCTCGCCAAGGCATACAAGGGCTGGATCGACGGAGACCCCAGCAAGGTGAATTTCGGCAGCGAAGTGCAGATCAAGTACGCCGAGCCCAAGGGGGGCGGCCAGGACCGTGAGACACTCATGAGGGCTCTCGCGGAAGACGGCTATAACCCGATCTTCGGAATCGGCTTCGCGTTCGGGGACGCCATCGCAAAGGTGGCCAAGGACTTCCCTCAGACCCACATCGTCGGCATCGACGTATTCCTCCCCGACCTCACGGCAGACGGCAACATTCTCTGCGCGGGATTTACTGAGAATGAAGGGTCTTTCCTCGTCGGCGCCCTGGCGGCCTACAAGGCCAACGGCAAGAAAATCGGCTTCATGGGCGGAGTCGATATCGGACTCATCCACCGGTTCGAGAACGGTTTCCGCGCGGGCGCAATGTACGTCAACCCCGCCTACCGCAAGGACGGCTCGATCCTCGTCCAATACATCAGCAAGGAGTTCTCCGGCTTCAATGACCCCAAGGGCGGGTACGACGTGGCCTCCAACCTGTTCAAGCAGGGCGCCGTCATCGTCTATCACGCTGCAGGCGGTTCGGGAGATGGATTGTTCAAGGCCGCAATGGAGACCAAGAACATCGGCATCGGCGTTGACTCCGATCAGGCGCTTGTGTACGCGGGCGACAGCGACCCGGCGGTCCAGGGCAGGGCCAAGTTCGTCCTGACCTCGATGCTCAAACGGGTGGATAACGCGGTATTCGCCATCGGGAAGGAGTTCATGGAGAAGGGCACCCTCGCCGGTGGCTACCGGACCTTCAACCTTGCGACAGACGGAGTCGGATACGCGGTCAACAAGCTCAACAAGGCGGATCTCGATCCTTACGCTGCCCGGATACAGGCCTTGAGGGCAAAGATCATTTCGGGCGCGATCAAAGTGCCTGATGAGAACGTCGACGTGGCCGCGTGGGCGAAGTCTCTGATGTAAACAGGTTGTCAAGCTGGCGGGAGCGGCAGCTCCCGCCTTTTTTTTCGTCTCCGCCGTCGCTCCCTTCCGCTCCCTTCCGCTCCTGGCGGAGTTGGCGGAGTTGGCGGAGCGGGCGACAGTCGAGGCCCGAATCGGAGGAAGCACCCGCTATGTCCGAGAATCTTCTGGAAATGAGAGAGATCACAAAGCGTTTCCCCGGCGTCACGGCAAACGCCGGGGTTTCCTTCGACCTGCGTGCGGGCGAGATCCACGCTCTTGTGGGGGAGAACGGGGCCGGCAAGACCACCCTCATGAAGATCCTGTACGGGCTGCACCGGCCCGATGCCGGCAGCATCCTGGTGCGCGGCAGCCCGGTGGCAATCCGCGGTCCGCGGGAGGCTATCCGCCTGGGTATCGGTATGGTGCACCAGCATTTCATGCTTTTCCCGCCCTTCAGCGTGCTGGAAAACGTCACCCTGGGGGAAGAGACGCATGCGGCGGGTGTGCTGCGCAACGCCGGGCCCCGGCAGAAAATCGCGTCCCTCGTGGCGGAGAATCAGCTGGCCGTGGATGCCAATGCCCGGGTTCAGGACCTGTCGGTCGGCATCCAGCAGCGCGTCGAGATCCTGAAAATTCTCTACAGGGGGGCCGTGATTCTGGTCTTTGACGAGCCGACCGCGGTGCTCACCCCGCAGGAATCCGGCGAGCTCTTCAAGACCTTCCGCGAGATGAAGCGGCAGGGCAAGGGCGTCATATTTATCAGCCACAAGCTGGACGAAGTGCTCGAGGTGGCGGACCGGATCACCGTCATCCGTCAGGGCCGGGTCGTGCAGACAATGGACCGCGCCGATGCCACGAAGCAGAGGATCGCCACGCTCATGGTGGGCAAACCCGTCCTTCTGGAAGTGGATCGCATCGCGATGGAGCCAGGCCAGGTGGTCCTGGAAGTGAGAAATCTGCGGATCAGGAGCTCCCGCGGTTATGCCGCGGTGGACGGGCTTTCCCTGAGCGTGCGGGCGGGAGAGATCTATGGAGTGGCCGGCGTGGAGGGCAACGGCCAGACCGAGCTTGTGAAGGCCATTGCCGAAGGGGCGGAAACGGAGTCCGGCGATATTCTCCTGTCCGGCAAGGACATCACGCGCATGGGCGTGCGCGAGCGGCGCGAGCGCGGCATAGCCCACATCCCCGAGGACCGGCAGAAGGAAGGCCTTCTCATGCCTTTCTCGGTCGCCTGGAATATCGCCCTCGGGCAGCACCACATGCAGCCGTATGCGTCGCGGTTCCAGCTCATAAACCAGAAGGCCATCCGGGAACACGCGCGCCAGGTGATTGCCCAGTACGACATTCGCACGCCCTCGGAGGAAACGCCGGCAAACGCGCTCTCCGGCGGAAACCAGCAGAAGGTGGTGGTGGCGCGGGAGATCGGCACGGGCTCCATCCTCCTCGTTGCCGCGCAGCCCACGCGGGGTGTCGACATCGGCGCCACGGAGTTCATCCATAAGCAGCTCCTCGCCGCCCGTGCGGCCGGGCGCGCCGTTCTCCTTATATCAGCCGATCTGGACGAGCTGCTTTCCCTGTCGGATCGGATCGGCGTCATCTTCAAAGGGAGGATCATCAAGGAGTTCACCCACGACCTGGCGGTGCGTGAAGAGGTCGGCCTGTACATGACAGGGGAGAAATCTCATGACGCAGCATAAGCCTGGCTCGCTTCGGTTCACTATCCTTGCGGGGGCGGCTCCCTTCATCGGTTTCTTTGCATCGGCGATTGTGCTCATCGGGATCGTCATCGTTCTCGGGGAGAGCCCGGGCAAGGCCGTCAACGCCATTTACAAGTTCACACTCCAGACGAGCGCCAAGCTCGCCCAGGTTTTATCGGTGTCCATTGCCTTCTACCTCTCCGGGCTCGCCGTTGCCATTGCGTTCAAGGCGGGTGTCTTCAATATCGGGGTGGAAGGCCAGTACTTCGTCGGAGGCTTCACCGCGGCCCTCGCGGGCATCTATTTCAAGCTGCCGCCGGCAATCCATATTCCGGTCATCGTTCTTGCCGCAATGCTCGGGGGCGCTCTCTGGGCGTTCGTGCCCGCCATCCTGAAGGTGCGGCGCGGGATCCACGAAGTCATCACCACGATTCTTTTCAACAACATCGCCATCGCTCTGGTGACCTACTTCGTGAACAATCCCTTCTCCGGCCTGCAGAAAGGCCAGAGCCTGGAGCCGCAGACTCGGAAAATCCTCTCCACCGCCGTATTCGGAAAGCTGAACAGCCTGTTCCGCGCAATAGGCTGGAACGTTCCCGACTACGTGTATCTCGATTACAGCCTGGTCGTTGCGGTGGTGTTCGGGCTGCTGGTCTGGTTCCTGCTCTCCCGCACCCGCTACGGCTTCGAGATCCGGGCAGTCGGCACCTCAATGGACGTCTCGCGGTACGCAGGGGTGAAGGTGAACAGGGTGCAGATAGGCGCCTTTCTTGCCAGCGGCGCGCTTGCCGGCCTCATCGGCCTGCAGGAGATTTTTGCAATACGCGGTTTCTACACGTACAGCCTGGCCTCGGGGCTCGGCTTTGACGGCATCGCGATCTCCCTGATCGGGAGAAACTCGCCCGTGGGCGTCATCTTCTCCGCTGGCCTGTTCGGCTTCCTGAGACAGGCCGGGTACGGTCTGCAGATTTTCACAAAGGTCCCCAACTCCGTCACCTATGCCATCCAGGGCCTCATGATCCTCTTCATAGTGGTCATCAACGAGGTGATGGTGCGCGTTGTCCGGAGTCTTCGGAAGAGGGAGGTGGGCTGATGGACTTTTCTTTTGTCACCTTCTTCCTGGTCAAGGGGCTGGAGATCTCCTCACCCATCGCTTTTGCCGCCCTGGGCGGCGTTTTTTCCGAGCGCGGGGGCGTGGTCAACATTGCCCTGGAAGGGATCATGACGGTGACCGCCCTCACCCTGGTCTGGGGCGCCATCACGTTCCAGAGCATCTGGATGGGGCTGTTCGTCGCGGTGATCACGGGCATGCTGATGGGACTCATCCACGCCGTTGTCACCGTGACATTCAAGGTGGACCACGTGGTGAGCGGTGTGGCGATCAATATCTTTGCCATCGGCCTTTCACGCTTTCTCAGCCAGAGCTGGTTCGGCCAGGAGACGCAGTCCGCAATCAACTCCCGGCTGTTCCCGAACCTGCTGGGCATCAATTCCCTCGCCTTCTGGCTGATCCCCCTCACGGCGCTGGCCTGGTTCACCATCAACCGCACGGTCTTCGGGCTGCGGCTGCGCAGTGTCGGGGAGAACCCCGAAGCCGCCGACACGCTGGGCGTCAACGTGTACTTCATGCGTTACGCGGGGGTCATCATCTGCGGCGCCCTCTGCGGCATAGGCTCCGCGACGCTGTTCGCGGACAAGTGGATCAGCGGCATGGTGGCAGGTCGCGGATTCATCGCCCTGGCCGCCGTGATATTCGGCAGATGGAATCCCGTCGGAGCCGTGCTCGCTTCGCTGCTCTTCGGCTATGCGGACACCATCAGGATAGTTTTCGAGACGAAAATCCCGATCCCCGTCCAGTTCGTGCAGATGTTCCCCTACGTGCTGGCGCTCGTCGTGCTCGCGGGGCTTGCCGGCCGTGCCCGCGCGCCTGCCGCGGATGGAAGGAATTTCGAGAAGGGAGAAGGCTGAGGCGCCGCGGTACTCCGCGGATTTGTCACGCGACCGAAGGTCGCGTGCGAAAGGGGCCCCCTTCCGCGGTACCCCGCGGAGTTGGGCGGCAGCCGTTGGAGCGCCGAAGGCGCGAAACGGCGGGAGCCCTGGGGAGAGCCCACCGCGGTATTCCGCGGATTCTGCACACGGCCGCGACTTATCGCCGCCTGCGCTCAATGCCCTGCCATGGCGCGGCCCCGGGCCGTCTGGCTTTTCTCCTGTTTCGCTGCGTCCGCATGATCCGATTTATGCCGGGCACTCCCTCGAAAAACATCGGCAGCAGGAAGGGCCGCTCTTCTTCCCGCGGGCCCCCGCTGACCCGGACCCTCGGAATCAGGGTGAATGTCGTGATGAGCCTGAGAATGAACGAGACCATGAAAAGCAGCGGAAAAGCGCTCACTACGAGACCGAGCACGGTAAATGAACGCTCCCCCATGAGCTTGAGAAAGCCCCCGGCGATGAGGGACGCCAGACCGCCGGCAACGCTTCCCACCATCGTCGAGACCGCCATGTACATGCTGCTCTCCTCGGGGGAGGGAAAACGCGTCACCAGCTTCACTCCCGCGTTGGTCGCCGCGGCGGGGAATATGCCGCCGATGAGGCCCGCAAGACCCACCCACAGGATGGCTGTCCGAGGCGTCGCGAACAGCCATATTGCGGGAATCAGGCACCAGAAGAAGTAGCCGAGAAAGAGGACCCGCTTGATGCCGATCCTGTCGATCAGCCTGCCCACCGTTCGGGCCGCAAGGAGGATCCCGGCCAGGCCGGTCACGCTTACGGCGAACATTCCGCCAAGGAGGTCGTTCTTGAACTGCAGGTTTTCCATGAAATAAAGGGCACAGAGCGCTCCTCCGAGACCCATGCTCAGGTTCCAGATTCCCGTGAACAGCAGCCAGGGGCGGAAGCCTTTGTCCCGAAGGGGCACGAGCATGCCGCTGAACGATCCGCCGGGGGGCTTCCCGGCAAGCGGAGGCTCGGGGATCGTGCCGTGGACGATGATGTCGACGAAACCGAGAACGCTGGCCGCGGCAAGTATGACTGCCGCGATTTCGAGTTTTCCGCCCGGGGGAACAAGGTCCATCAGCAAACCGGAAGGGAGAATCACCGCGATGACGACAAGCGAGATCCAGCTGTCTCTCCTGCCCCAGAATGTGCCCTGCACCTCCCGGGGAATGATGGTTGCCAGCCATCCGAACCATGGGCCCGGTGAGAGATTGCCGATAAGCGTGGCCACGCTTATTCCCAGCATGAATATGAGGTACGCGCCGGGATGTCCGGCCCTCCAGAGCAGGAATGCGAGGACGACCCCCGCGAGCCGTAGAACCCGGTCCGTGAGGGCGGTCCAGAACCAGACGAGCTTGCGCGATCCGGCCCTCACGCCGAGCATCGCGCCCAGCGGCTGAACAACCACGACCCAGGCGGTGAGCCCGCCGAGGACCCCCCACTGGAATTGCGTCATCCCGATGGCGTTGCCGAAGTACACGTAGATGATGCCGGTGATGACCGTGCCCCAGGCAGAGCCGAGTGTGCCGGTGAAAATGTGTTTTTTCATCACGGACGGCAGCTCGCCGGGCCGCACGGACCTGTGATGAAAGTATCCTGAGCGGACCACGGGCACCAGGGAATGCTCCGGAATATCGCGCCCAGGCGATGGCGGGAAGCTCTGCTCGCTCATTATTTCCCAGTTCAGCCAATGAGAATTGATCGCTCCCCTGATGAATGTCAATACAACTCAAAGCCGGGCCTCCTTTCGCAGGCTCTCGCCGTCTGCTGCGCAGCCGCAAATGTCGCCAGGAGCGACCGCGCTGCCGCCCTTCGCACTAATCACACGCGGCGGTACTCCGCTCCTGGTGATTAGAGCGGTACTGGCTACGGGCCCTTGAAACGAACAGCCGTTTTCCGCTATTCTCCCGATCATTCCGGAGGTGCCCGATGGCTTCACCCTTGATTGCTGACGTGATTCGCCCCGCGAGCACAAGGACCGCGTGGATATATGACGCCGCGCTCGTGGCCGGCTTTTCATTAGTGATCGCGCTGTGCGCGCAAGTGGCCATCCCCCTCCCCTTCACTCCCGTGCCCGTCACGCTCCAGACCCTTGCCGTGCTCATGGCCGGCTGCCTCCTGGGAAGCGGCCGCGGCGCGCTTGCCGTGCTTGCCTACCTCGGTGAGGGTTTCGCCGGTCTGCCCGTCTTCTCTGCAGGCAGGGCGGGAATCGCCCACCTGCTGGGGCCCACCGGCGGGTACCTGCTTGGATTCGTTGCGGCCGCGTTCATCGTCGGCATGTTCGCCGAGCGCGGGGCGGCCCGTTCCTGGCAGGGCACCCTGGTGATGCTCATCGTCGGAAACGTCGTTCTCTACGTGCCGGGTGTCGCATGGCTCGGCGCGTACACGGGCATGGACCGCGCTGTCTCCCTCGGCTTCCTGCCGTTCGTGGTCGGAGATCTGTTGAAGACGGCGGCGGGCTGGGGGCTCCTCTCCGGCATGGCGCTCGTGACGGGAAAAGCGCGCAGGACCTGATGTTTCCCCGCTTTCAGTCGAGGGGAAAGACTTAAGTGGTCCTCGCGTACGACATCGGAACGACCAATCTGAAAGGCGCGCTGGTGAGCAAGGAGGGCAACGTCCTTGCGCGTGCGCAGGTCCCGGTTCGGATGGTGCCCAGCCAGGATCCGGACCTGTGGGAGTGCGACTCCAACACGTGGCTTTCCGGCCTGGCGCTGGTCACCGCCCAGCTCGGCCTGCGGGAGAAGGGCCGCATTCGCGCGGTCGTGGTGAGCGCGAACGGTCCCACGCTGGTGCCGGTGGACGCGGCGGGAGAGCCGCTTGACTTCGCGATGATGTGGATGGACCGCCGCGCGCGCGAAGAGGCGGACCTCATTTCGGAGTTTTCCGACACCCCCCTGGACGCTTCTTTCTACCTGCCCAAGGCGTACTGGATCATGCGGCACAAGCCGGAGATCTACGCGCGCACCCGCCACTTCCTTCCCTGCGCGGAGTACGTCTCGTTCTTTCTCACGGGCAATGCCGTGCGCATCGTGCCCACGCAGCTTTTCAGGGATTTCTTCTGGAACGAGGCGGCGATCCCGCGGCTGCACATGGACCAGGACAAGTTCCCGCCTTTTGCCGAGATCGGCGAGCTCCTGGGCACGGTGAAAGCCGAGGCGGAAGAGACCCTGGGAATTCCGCAGGGGCTGCCCGTCATCGCGGGAGGCCCTGACTTCATCATGTCCATCCTGGGCACGGCCTGTATCCTGCCGGGAAGGACGTGCGACAGGGCCGGCACGTCGGAGGGAGTCAACCTGTGCTGGTCCGCCCCTGTGCACGACCGGAGGCTGCTCTGCTTCCCCCACGTGGTGCGGGGCGCCTACAACGTGTCGGCCATGATCTCCTCATCCGGCTCCGCCCTTGACTGGGCGGCGCGCACGCTCGGTCATCGCCATGCGGATATCGACTCGCTGGTCAAGGAAGCGCAGGATGTCGTGCCGGGGGCGCGCCGTCTCCTCTTCCTGCCCTTCCTTGCTCCTGAACGTTTTCCCCTCTGGGACCCTGATATCCGAGGCGCCTTTCTCGGTATTGGCCTGGAGCACGGCAAGCCGGAGATGATTCGCGCGGTCGTCGAATCAACGGGCTTTGCGGTAAGAACAGTGGTCGCGGCCATGGAGGCGGACGGCTGCCAGGTGGCGGATCTGCGAGTCTCGGGGGGCCTTGCGCGGCTGCCCCTGTGGTGCCAGACGCGCGCCGATATCACCGGCAAGAAAGTGCTCCTTCCCGAGCAGGAAGATTCGGATCTCGTCGGCAACGCGTGCGTGGGGTTCTACGGTGTGGAGGAGTTCGAAAGTCCCACCGAGGCGGCGGAGAGCCTCGTCAGGTTCAAAAAGACCTTCCATCCGGATCCCGGCGCGCGCCAGATCTACGACGAGCTCTTCGCCGTGTTTGCAAAAGCATGCGCCGAGCTGGGGGATCTCTTCCGGGGCCTGTCACCGCGCACATAGGCGCACACCGTCTGTCCCGCGCTCAGAAATACACTTTCACATCGAGGGCCACGGAAACCGCAGAGGGAGTGTTGCCGAACTCGGTCCCCTCTCCGCCGTGGGCCCAGTTCACCGTCAGGTCGACTGAGGAGTCCTTCACGAACGTCGTGGTGATGCCGCCGCTGGCGAAGAACGACAGGTCGGTCAGGCTCAGCAGGCAGGATGCCGTGAGGCCGATCTTGTCGAACACAGGATCGCCATTGTCGGTCACCGTCGGCTGGTTGAGTGAAACGAAAAGATAGTCCGGGGCCTGTCGACCCGGCCGCCGGGCCAGCTCCGCATACCAGCCCGCCGATTCGGCGAGGACGGCGCTGTCCGTTGACCGCAGCGCCTGGTACACCGCGCCCAGCTCGCCGCGGGAGAGTCCCTCGGAAAGGTGGTAATACTCCACGAGAACTGTCGTGCGGATTTCGGGCATCTGGGCGGAAACCCCGAAAAGAAGATTGTACTGAATGCCGTCGGCAGTGCCCGTCACCACGGCTCCCGGGTTGATGCCTGGCGCGAAAGAAGCGTACTTTCCTTTGCCGTAGAGGGACCCCTCGAACCACACCTGAAGGGTATCCCAACCCGGGACATCGTAGAGGGGCGCGATCGACGCATTGAGAGCGCCGGTCCAGGACTCGCTCCGGCTCCAGTACCCCGAGAGCGAGAGATCCGTGCCGGGGATGGCCGAGGTGGAGACCTTGGTGCCGAGACCGGTCTGCCCCACCGCGTCGTACAGCACGCCGAAGCTCATGAGCGAAATGGATTTCGTGATGAGCTCCAGCTTGAGCGCAGTGACTCCCTCGCGCACGGCGCGCATGGCAGTGGGATCCTTCGGAGGATTCACGGGGTCCGAGGGATTGAACACATAACCGGCGCCCCATTTGAGCCTCTGCTTGCCCAGACGAAGGTAGAGAAGATCGCCGAAGCTGAGGTCCGAGTAAAGCTCATTCACCAGGAAGGACAGGTTTTCAATCTTCACGCCGTTCCGATGGTCGAGAACATTCGCATCCTGAAAGGTGAAGTCCAACAGCCCGAGGGTGGTGTACTGCCGGGAAAAAGTGAGCTTCCCGTCGACGAGCGCTCCGGCCGTCACCTCCGTGAAAGGGCCCGGGTACACGGACTTCTCGTTCTGCGCGTTCATGATGGTCTGCCCGTCCACGTCCCCGGTGAGCGTGATGAAGCTCTTCTCCTGGGAGAAGAGAGCGCCCGCCGAGAGTATCATGACGGCGGACAAAACGATGAAGCGTTTCACTGTGCGATCCTCCCGGGGGCGATTTCAGAAGTCGTAGGGGAAGAGCCGGCCGGACTCCAGGTACTCTTTCGTGAAGAACTGGTCGGGGACGCTCTTCAATACCGTGATGTCGTAAATGCGCAGGCTGCTCGTGTCCTCGGGCTTGAGGGCATCCACGTATTTCATGTCCATTACCTTGATGCGGCCGTCGGCAACCTCCGCGCCGGTGACCGTGTAGTACTTCAGCACCTTCTCCGAAACCGCGTAGAACGCCTTCTTGAGGGTCATACGGGTCGACTTTTCCACCCACTGCTGCACCAGGCTGTAGGCAAGCTTTCGGTTCTTGGCGCGAAGCTCGAAGCGGTAGCACGCTTTGCCGTCCACGCTTTCCTCCCCCTTGTAGCTCACCGTGTAGTCGAGGTTCGTGTTGAAGCGCGTGAGGTCCAGGTTTGAAGTCTCTCCGCCCCTCGCGTTGGCCGTTGCAGAGGTTTTCACGACCTTGTTGGTGGTGGCGAAGCGCTGGTAAAAAACGTCCTCGCTTCGCAGCAGGGCGAAGTTCTTTTGGGAAGCGGGCGCCGTGGCCACCCAGACGACCTTGTTGTCCTTGCGCACGAAGAAGCCTTCCGTGGCCCGGTCCCCGCCGCTCGCGAACGTGTCCACAACAGCCATCTTTGCCTTGCAATTGACCGGGAGATTGACCGCATCCACGGCGTCGATGTATACGGCGACATCTCCTTCCGGAAAGCTTTGCGCCGCAAGGGGAAGGGCGACCGCGGCGATCAGGACAAACAGCGCGGCGCAAAATCCGCGGGATACCGCGGCGCGGTATGCCGCGCTATTCAAAAAGAATCTCTTCATTGCATCCTCCACAGGTATGTCGTATCTCAGCGGTTGGCCATCTGGGCCGCCGCCTGCTGCTCGGTTTCGCGACCCACGGTCCGAAACGTCGTCGCGAACAGGAGCAGGAACAGGAGCACGAGCGGAACGAGCAGGGTGAATCCGTTCAAGGTGATGCCCATGCGGGTCATCCCGAACATGTACTGAAGCATCAGGAGCGGCGGCCGGACGATCCGCGCCTCGAAGATCGCGCCGATCACGGCCACCGCGCCGGTGCCCAGCACGTACCCTATGAACAATGCGGCCAGGGCCTCGCCGAAAAAGAGCATGCGCACCATTCCCCGCGGAAAACCCAGGGCGCGCAGGGTCCCGATCTCATCACGCCGGTCGAATATGTTCGTCAGGATGATCGAGCGGATCCCGATAAGAAGGGCAAGGAAGATGATCATTGCCATGAAGCCGAACATGAGGACGTTGCTCGTTCCCAGGTTGAGGAGAAACCGGACGAACTTGTCGTCGCGGTAGCCTTTGACGGGAAAATCCTTCACCTGCGCGGAGAGCTCCTTCACCATGGCGGCAATCCCGCGTTCGTCCTTGACGTACGCCTTGTAGAACGGGGACGCATCTCCCAGCTCGGACATGGCAAGGTAGTCCTTGATCCTGATGGTGATCGCGTCCTCGTACCAGGGTGCCGAGGCCCGTGCAATGCCTGTGACAATGAAGTCCATGGCATTACGGGCGCCGAAAACAGAGGGAATGAAAAGGGTGATGCTGTCTCCGGTCTTCAGCTTGTACTTGCCTGCCAGCGCGGTGGTGACGAGCAGGCCGTACTCATCATCGGGCCCGGGAAACCTGCCCGCCACGAGCTCGGTGCTCTTTTTGTACGGCTCGTCCGTCTCAAAATCCGTCGCGGTGAGCATGAGATACGTGCGGGCCGTTCCCGCCTGTATCTCACAACCGCTCATGATCCAGGGCACCAGGGCCGCTGTGTTGGGATGGTGGGACAGGTAGTCCCGGACCGTCCTCGCCTGCTGCGTGTAGCTGTCGATATTCTCCGGCTTGAATTCAAAGCCTTCCTTCTGGGAAACCCAGAGGTGCCCCGTCCATTTGGCAATGGTGTCGGTGCGGATGTGCGCGGTGGTCCGCGCGCCCAGGGCGAAGGAGAACACGAGTACCGCGGCGCTCAAGGCGCCTGCCGCGATGATGAACCCGGCGCGCATGGGCCGCTTCAGGATATTGTTCAACAGATACCGGATCAGCTCCATGGCGCTACCTCTTCTCCAGGGTCGTAAGGATGGACAGGCGTCCTCCCCGGATGGCGGGGAAGAGGGGCGCCAGTATTGCGACGGCCAGGAATATGCTTCCCACGACCGCAATTTTAGCCGCGTGGAAAGAGGGCCGGAAACCATCGCCCACGACGTAGGCAAAGAAGGTGAGGCTGTTCCTGACGCCCGTTGCATGGAAGAAAGCGATCACGCCGGCGCTCAAAAGGAATCCAAGAAGCGCCCCGGCCGCAATGATCAGGAAGCCTTCCAGGGCGAACTGAAAAGTGATGTCCGAGCGTGCGAAGCCGAGAGCCCGCATCGTGCCGATCTCACTGTAGCGCTCGATGATCGAGAAGGTTGTGAGCTTGATCACCAGGAGGACGCAGATGGCCAGCAGGATGGCCTCCACGGTCTTCATCATCACGTCGAAGCCCAGAACGATCTCCGCGAATATCGGCGCATATTCGCGCCATGAGACCACCTTGAGCCGCGGATGGCTTTCACGCAGCCAATCGGCAATCCGGGGCAGGACCTGGTCCGCCGTGCGTGCGTCCCGCAGGAAACCGACCACTTCCGAGGCCAGGGGCTGGGTGTATCCGACCATGTCGCGGAACCCGGCGAGATCGAAAAACATCCCCGAAAGCCCGAACACATCCTTGGGCATTGTCCTGTAGTCGATGCCCGCTTTCACCGTGACGAATCGATCCACGAACTCCCCTTCGCGATTGGGCAGCAGGAACACGTAACGACCGCCGACTTCCACGATCTTGTCACGCTGGTAGTCGTACCACGAGGCCGCGCACGCATTGGTCTCTCCCGATCGCAGGGGGAATCCCCTGGCGTAGTACAGGTCGGTAAATTCGCGGTTGAATGCCGTCATATCCATGGCAACCGCCTGGAAGCCTTTTTCCGCGTCGTTTGCCCCGAAGAAAAGGCCGCTGAATACGATCCGTTCCTGGGCGCCGCTCACTTCGGGCAGACCGGCAAGGAACTGTTTGACTGAGGAGATCTCCTCCGGCTGGAGCATCTCTTCAGGCTCATAGTGGTAGTAGCCGAACGTATTCTTCGTCTCGATGTCCTTCCCGAGTATCCTGAAATGGCCGGAGAACGAACGGCCGAACATGTCGGACTGTTTTCTGGAGATGTCCTCGCTGATGTTCTCGAAAAGGAAAGTGAGAAAGGACCCGAAAAGGGCGATGAGGAGGAGGATGCGCGTGCGCCAGCCGTGACGCCCGAGGTTCTTGATGCAGAGCTGGAGGCGCTCCATCACGCCGCCTCGACCTGGCCGTCGTGCAGGCGGATGACGCGCGCCGCGCGGCGCATGACCCCGGGGTCGTGCGAAGAGAAGATGAATGTCGTGCCCCGGGTCTTGTTGATGCTCTCCATGAGCTGGAGAACTTCGTCACCGGTGACTGAATCAAGATTGGCCGTGGGCTCGTCGGCCAGCACGATCAGCGGGTGCGTCACCAGGGCACGCGCAATCGCCACACGCTGACGCTGGCCGCCGGAGAGCTCGAAGGGCTTGTGACGGAGGTGATCCGTCAGCCCCACCGCGCTCACCAGCTCCATGACGCGTTCGTGCTTTTCCTCCTTCGAGAGCTCGCGGTGCAGGATGAGGGGCAGCCGGATGTTCTCATACACGTCCAGCACCGGCAGGAGATTGAAGGACTGGAAAATGAAGCCCAGCGTCCTGTTGCGGTAGCGGGTGCGAAGGGCCTCCGACAACGCCTGAATGTCTTCGCCCGCAACCTGGACCGTGCCCCCGGTTGGCGAGTCGATCAGGCCAATCATGTTGAGCAGGGTCGTCTTGCCGCTTCCGGATGGACCCGCGACGCACACAAAAGAGCCGCTTTTGATATCCAGGTCTACGCTTTTCAAAGCACGGACAACGGTTTTGCCGAGATGGTAGTCCTTGCAAAGCTTGCTGATGGTGATCCCATTCATTCAGACCTTCCTTGTCGAAGATGTACTTCAATCAAAGACTAAATAACTTAAGCAACTGTGTCAATAGCTTTAAATAATTTAATTCAATATTAATTTATTAAAATATTGTTAAAAGCATTGACCGATTCGTATACACTTTGTAACACCAGTCGGACACCTGGCGATTACCTTGAAAGGGCCGAATTCTGGCTGAAGTACGGGTTGCTTCAGGTTCTTGGCTGGGGGGTGATGCTGATCACGTGCGCCGCTGACTCGCGCAGCGGCTCGCTCAGCCGGATGTGGATGTCCTTGCCTTCCTCGAACCAGGTAACGTAGCTGAGTGAGCCGAGGATCCTGACACCTGCGTAGGGCAGAAGACGGAGGCCGGGCATCACGATGGTCCGGCCGGCCGGCGTACCCAGGAGGATCGCGTAGACGGTCATTCCTTTGCAGGTGTAGCGGACCTCGATGTCCTCTTCGGTGACGCTGTCGGCCTCCCCCCACGGACGGGTGCCGAAGATTGCCTCACCGTTCACTTTCAGCCAATTCCCCAGGCCATTCATCCTCGCGAGCTGCGCCGCGGAAAGCGAGCCGTCCGACCGGGGCCCGACGCCGAGCAGGAGATTGCCGCCGCGCGCAACCACGTCCACAAGCAGCCGCACAAGCGCGGGAACGGAGAGCATGTTCTCCTCGTTCTCTTCGGTCGTGCAGCCAAAGGAATAGCCCAGGCCGCGGACGCATTCCCACTTGCCGGTGTGCTCACTCGGAGCAGCCGCGTACTCGAGGGTGCGGACATCGGCGTGAGCGCCGGCCGGCGCGGCCATGCGCCGCGTCGGCTGCCCGCGGGGCCGCGGAGCGAACACCCGTGCAAGCGCCATGGCAACCCGGTGAGGGATGCTTCGGGATTCCCCCAGGTCCGACTGGCCGAACCTGTCATTGACCACGCCGTCCGGCACGGCGTCATAGTACAGGGACAGGAGCTTTCGAAGATCCTCGCCCCGGGGGCTGCCGATATCGTTCCAGAGGATCGAGGGCTTGTACCGGGCAATCAGCTCGCGCCAGTGTGCATCCACGTAGGCTGCGTAGCCGCGCGCGCGGGGGGTTGCGGAGACGAGGTCGTCGAGATTCCGGATGGGCGTTCCACCAAAAGTCCAGTCCAGACCGGCGGAATAGTACACGCCCAGCCGCAGTCCTCTCTCTCGAGCAGCGGAGGCGATCTCACCGATGATGTCGCGGGAAAGCTGCCAGCCCCCCTTGCGCGGATTGCGGCGGCGGGCGGGCCACATGAGGAAACCGTCATGGGGCTTTGCCGTGACCACCACATAGCGCGCGCGGCACGAAAGGATCGGCTCGATCCACTGGGAGGGGTCCCAGTCCTTCATTCCCTGCCGGAATGTCCGGGCAAAAGCGTCATACCTTGCCAATCGCCCCCAGGTGGCCCTGTGGTGGCGCTGGGTGGGGCTGCCGGAAATGAGCATGGTGTTGGCATACCACTCGGCGTAAGGGTTGTTGGCGAACCAGTACTCCCACCCGTGCTCATCGATCACGCGGGGGAGCTCACCGGTGGAAGGCGCCCACGCCGGAACTGCGTAAGGACCCCAGTGGATCATGATCCCCAGCTTCGCGTCTTCGTACCACTCGGGCAGAGGACGCGCCGCGAACAATTCCAGGCTCACGAGATCATGAGCCTATGCATACGGGAATACCCGTTCGGCGCGAACGCCGTCCATGGCTACGGCCTGTCCGCCAGGTACTTGTAGAACGCGTACCGCTCCTTGGCGTCCCTGCGCGCCACCTCCAGGAGCTCCGCCGCCCTTTCCGGTCCGGACTGCTTGAGGGCCCTGAACCTGATCTCGTTGTACATGTACTCCCCGATGTCCACGGTCGGTTCCTTGGAGTCGAGGATGAGCGGGTTCTTTCCTTCCGCCTTCAGCTTCGGGTTGTAGCGGAACAGGGGCCAGGCGCCGGACTCCACGGCCAGCTTCTGCTGGCTGATCCCCTTCCGCAGATCATAGCCATGGTTGATGCAGTGGCTGTAGGCGATGATGAGCGCCGGGCCGTTGTATTCATCTGCCTCCGAGAATGCCCTGATCGTCTGCAGCCTGTTCGCGCCGAACGCGACGCGCGCCACGTACACATTGCCGTACGCCATGGCCATCATCCCGAGGTCTTTCTTCCCCATGGGCTTGCCGCCCGCCGCGAACTTGGCGATTGCTCCCACTGGTGTCGACTTGGACATCTGGCCGCCGGTGTTCGAGTACACCTCGGTATCCAGCACAAGGATGTTCACCTTGCGCCCGGATGCAATGACGTGGTCCAGGCCGCCGTAGCCGATGTCGTACGCCCAGCCGTCCCCGCCGATGACCCACACCGATTTCCGGACCAGGTAATCCGCAGCGGCCAGGAGTCGCTTCTCCTCCCCCGTGGTTGCCTTGCCCAGCGCTTTCTTGAGGTCGGCCACCCTTCCCCTCTGGGCTTCGATCCCTTCCTGTGTGGATTGATCGGCCGTTCGGAGCTGGGTCAGCAATTCCTTCGGCGCGGCGGACTTGCCGCCGGCCATGAGCGAGTCGAGCATTTCATTGCCAAACTCGAACATCTTGTCGGCCGTCAGGCGCATTCCGAACCCGAACTCCGCCGCGTCCTCGAACAGCGAATTGGACCATGCCGGTCCCCTGCCGTCGGCCCGCGCGGTGTAGGGAGTTGTGGGAAGGTTGCCGCCGTAGATCGACGAGCATCCCGTGGCGTTGGCGATGACCGCCCTGTCTCCGTAGAGTTGGCTCATGAGCTTCACGTAGGGAGTCTCGCCGCAGCCGGCGCAGGCTCCGGAGAACTCGAAAAGCGGCATGATGAACTGGGACCCCTTGATCGTGTTCCTCTTGATCAGCTTCGGGTCCACTTCGGGAAGCGACAGGAAGAAGTCGAAGTTCGCCGCCTCCTGGTCCTTCAGCGGAAGCTGGGGGGCCAAATTGATGGCCTTCTTGTCCGTTTTTTCTCCGTCCACCTTCTTGTACGCGGGGCACGCGCTGACGCAGACGCCGCAGCCCGTGCAGTCCAGTGAAGAGACCTGAATCGTAAACTTCCTGCCCTCGAACTCCTTGCCTTTCGCGTCAATCGACTTGAACGCGGACGGCGCCTTGGAGAGGAGCGCCGGATCATAGACCTTCATCCGGATGACCGCGTGCGGACAGACGAGCGAGCACTCCCCGCACTGGATGCAAGTCTCCGAATCCCAGACAGGGATCTCTTCCGCGATGTTCCGCTTCTCCCACTTCGTGGTGCCCGTGGGCCAGGTGCCGTCATCCGGAAACTTGGAGACCGGGAGGGTCTCACCGCGGCCGGAAATGATCGCCGCGGTCACTTCGCGCACGAATGCGGGCGCCTGTGCGGGGACGGGCGGCAGCATGTGCAGCGTGCCCTCCGCCTTGGCCGGATAGTCGACCTGCTCGATGCGCGTCCGGGCGGCCTCCACCGCCTTCATGTTCATGGCCACGATGTCTTTGCCCTTGTTGCCGTAGGTATCTTCGATTGCCGTCTTTATAAGCTCAAGGGCCTTGGCCTCGGGAACGACCCCCGAGATGAGGAAAAACGCGGTCTGCATGGTGACATTGATTCTTCCGCGCAGCCCGACCTCATCAGCGATCCGCGTTCCGTCTATCACGTAGAACCTGAGCTTCTTGTCGATGATCTGCTTTTGAACTTCAACGGGAATCTTCTGCCACACCTCGTCCTTGCCGAAGGGCGAGTTCAGAAGGAACACGGCGCCCTCGTCCGCCTGGGAGAGCATGTCATACTTGGGAAGGAAGCTGAACTTGTGGCACGCGAGGAAGCTCGCCTTGGAGATGAGATACGTGCTCTTGATCGGTTTTTTCCCGAAGCGCAGGTGCGAGATGGTGATGGAGCCGGATTTCTTGGAGTCCAGCACGAAGTAGCCCTGGACAAAGTGGTCCGTGGCCTTGCCGATGATCTTGATCGAGTTCTTGTTCGCGCCGATCGTGCCGTCCGCGCCCAGGCCGTAGAACATGGCGCGGTGCACGCCGGCGGGCTCGGTGGAGAACGCGGGATCGAAGGCAAGGCTGGTGTGCATGACGTCGTCGTTGATGCCCACAGTGAAGTGATTCTTCGGCGCTTTTTCCTTGAGGTTGTCGAACACGGATTTGGCCATCGCGCCGGTGAACTCGTAGGATCCGAGACCGTAGCGGCCCCCGACGACGACGGGGTAGTCTTTCAGTTTGAGCGTGCCGGCGGACATGGCCTCTCCGATGGCGGCGCGCACGTCCTCGTACAGCGGCTCGCCGAGGGCGCCCGGCTCCTTAGTCCGGTCCAGGACCGCGATAGCCTTCACCGTCCTGGGCAGGGCCTGGACGAAGTGCTCGAGGCTGAACGGGCGGAAGAGCCTGACCTTCAGCACGCCGACCTTCTCTCCTTTTGCAATCAGGTACTCCGCGGCCTCTTCCGCGGTCTCCGCGCCATTGCCCATGAGGATGACGACGCGTTCGGCGTCCGGGGCGCCCACGTAGTCGAAAAGTTTGTATTGGCGGCCGACGATCTTCGCGAACTTGTCCATTGCCTTCTGCACGATGCCGGGCACCGCCTGGTAGTACTTGTTCACCGCTTCCCGCCCGGCGAAATACACGTCGGGATTCTGAGAGGTGCCGCGGATGGTCGGCCGCTCGGGGTTCAGGGCGCGCGCGCGATGCGCGGCGACAAGCTCGTCCGTCACCATTGCGCGCATGTCTTCGAAGGTAAGCTCCTCTATCTTCTGCACCTCCATGTAGGAACGGAAACCGTCGAAGAAATGGAGGAAGGGGATCCGCGATTCCAGTGTTGCCGCCTGGGCAATGAGGGCGCAGTCCATGATCTCCTGCGCGTTGTTGGAGCAGAGCATGGCCCACCCAGTGGATCGGCAGCCCATGACGTCTGAATGGTCGCCGAAGATCGAGAGAGCGTGCGTGGCGATGGCGCGTGCCGCGATGTGGAAAACGGTGGACGTAAGCTCGCCGGCGATCTTGTACATGTTGGGGATCATGAGAAGCAGGCCCTGCGAAGCCGTAAAGGTCGTGGTGAGCGCCCCCGTGGTGAGCGCCCCGTGCACGGCGCCCGCCGCGCCCGCCTCCGACTGCATTTCCACCACTGCCGGTACGGTGCCCCAGATGTTCTTCCTGCCCTCGGCGGACAGCTCATCCGCCACCTCTCCCATGGTCGATGAGGGAGTGATCGGGTAGATCGCGATCACCTCGTTGGTAGCGTGCGCGACTGTTCCGGCGGCGGTATTCCCGTCGATGGTCACCATTTTCCTGGGCATATTCGAAATCCTTCTTTCCTGAAAAGGTATAGGGGACTTTCCTTCAGATTCTATCGCAAATCGGAAATCGTGACAACGGCAGAGACGCTGTCAGCCGGGGCCGTGCGCATGACATGGAGGATTTTTTCCAGGCGCTCTCTGGTCATGCCGGGCCGCAGTTTATGCACGCAGCGAACCGGCATCAAGGCCGGCCCTGCCGCCGCCGGCGCACCCCGCTGAGCCTCCATGGCTGCGCCTACTGGAAAGGCCCGGTCTCATCTCTTATACTGACGCTTCACCGCAGCGTTCGTCGATCGAATGAAAGGACGTCAATGGTCGCAATCATCGTTCTCGTGGTGTCCGCCGCCCCCTCTGCGCCCGCTCACTGATATGAAGTACCAGGAGATCATCGAGCGCACCCGGGCCCTTGCCGCGCGCCCTGTCCTCAGGCTCGACCAGGGGAAACGCGCCGCGTACATGAGCGAGTTCATGGGGCGGACCAGCGGATCGGCCCGGCTTTTCGAGAAAGCGGGAAAGGTTCTGCCGCGGGGGAGCGGCCACGCGTGGACGCCCCGTGTCCCCTACCCCTTGTTCATGGACCACGGCAAAGGAAGCCGGGTATGGGACGTGGACGGCAACGAGTACCTGGATTATGTCCTGGCCGGAGGGCCCCTCATTCTAGGGCACAACCACGAGGGCCTGCAACGGAGCATGCTCGACCTGATCTCCAAGCGAACGTACTTCCATGGCTTCCACGACGAGATGGAGCTCAAAGCGGCGGAAAAGATCATCCACCATTTCCCCGGCGTAGAGCGCGTGCGATTCACTTGTTCCGGCACCGAGGCAAACGCGGCGGCGGCAAGAATCGCCCGGTCCTTCACCGGCAAAAAGAAGATCGCAAAATACCTGGCCGGCTACCACGGCTGGAGCGACCAGTTCATGACGGACATGGAGGTCCCCGGCAGCGGGCGCTTCATTTCCCAGGGAGTGCCGGGTGAGGTCCTCGACCTGACCGTGCTCGTGCCGCCGAATGACCTCGATGCGCTGGACAGGGCGCTTGCGCAGCACGATTCCGACGGCGGGGTGGCGGCCGTATTCTGCGAGCCTGTCGGCGGTGAGTCGGGCCTCGTGCCCTTTGCCGAAGGCTTCCACGCGGCTGCCATGGAGATTGCCCACCGGCATGGAGCTCTCTACGTTTTCGACGAGGTGGTCACAGGTCTCCGCACGGGTCTCGGCGGGGCGCAGGGAGTCCTCGGCGTGAAGCCGGACCTCACCACGCTGGGAAAGGCGCTCATGGGCGGCTGGCCCTCCTGCGGCGCGGTCTGCGGCCGTGCGGAGGTCATGGAGACCGCCTGCACGGGAGTGATCCCCGACGGGCGGCCGTTCGCCTACATTGCGGGGACCCTGTCGGGAAACACGCTCTCGGCCGCGGCTGCCTACTATACGATAGTGGAGCTGGAGAGACCCGGGGTCGTTGAGCGGATGTTCGCCGTGGCCACCGATTACGTGGACAAATTGAACTCACTGTTCGCCACCCGGGGCTGCGGCTTCTTTGCGTACAATTTCGGCGGTATCATCCGAATCGAGATGACTGCGCCGCACGGAGTTCCCCTCACGGGGCCCGAGGCAATGCCGGAAATCATTCATCGGCGGGCGATGCTGGAGGAGTACTCATTCATCATCCACGCCCAGGGGGTGCTCACGCTCAATGGAAGGGACATGGTATCGTGCAGTCACGCAACTCGAGACAATGACAAAGCCGTACAGGCATTCTCGACCCTGATCGATTCGCTCGAGTAGGAGGGCTCCCGCATGGAAGGGCAGATTACGGCCAGAGGCGCGGCGCTCGTGACCGGCGCCTCCCGCGGAATCGGAGGGGCAATCGTGGAGGCCCTTGCGGCGGAAGGATGGGAAGTGATCGCCGTCTGCCGCCGCCCCGACAAAATCCCCCGCGCGCAAAGGGCGGACGGCGTGCGCTACCTCGGGCTCGACCTTTCAAAAAAGCGGGACGTGGACTTGTTGGTGAAGACCGTAAAGGCCGTGGATGTGCTCGTAAACAACATCGGCGCCAGCCCCATAGGCCCTGCGGAAGAGGCCCCGATCGAGAAGGTGCGGGAGCTCTTCGAGCTGAACTTCTTCACTGCGGTCCGGCTCACGCAGGCGTATCTGCCGGCCATGCGGAAACGCGGACGGGGAGCGGTGATATTCATCGGCTCGATGAAAAGCGAGGCCCCCACGCCGTTCTCCTCTTTCTACTCCGCAAGCAAGGCCGCGCTGCGTTCCTTCTCGGAATGTCTTCGCATGGAGGTGAAGGAGTACGGCATCACCGTGTCGTTGATCGCGCCCTACATGATCCGCACCACCCTGCCCCAGGAAAAGCAGTTCGCCGCCAAATCCCCCTATGCCGCTGCCGTGCGCAGGGTGAAGGAGAGCCGTGACCGCTTGATCGCCCGGGCCGCGGAGCCCCGGGACGTCGCGCGGGTAGTCCTGAAGATACTTGCCGCGGCCAGGCCGCGCGTATTCTATACTGCGGGCCAGGCCGCGGGATTGCAGGCGTTTCTGGCACGGCATCTTCCGAGGCGGATCGTGGAAGCGAACATGGCGCGCAGGTTCAGGCTCCACGGCCCGAAAGAAGAGCAGAAGCCGTGAAAAGGCAGAGCCTCTGGTTCGAGGGAGGCGGGCGCGTCTCCGTGCGGGAAGAGGCGCAGGAAGCGCCGGGCAGCGGCGAGATCCTCCTCGAGTCCGTCGTGAGCGCCATTTCACCCGGTACCGAGATGCTCTTCTACAATGGACAGCTCGAAGAAGGGGCCGCGGTGGACACCACGATGCAGGGCTATCGAGGCGAGCTTACCTACCCGCTGCGCTATGGCTATTCCAGCGTCGGAAGGATCGTGAGGGCGGGTCACGGCGTGGACCCGACGCTTGTGGGCCGGCTCGCATTCGCGTTCATGCCGCACGCATCGGCATCGTGTGTCCCCGCGGAACTGGCAATCCCGGTGCCCGACGGCATCGCTCAGGAGGAAGCCGTATTCCTTGCGTCCGCGGAAACCGCGGTCAATCTCGTGCTCGACTGCCGCCCCCTGCTGGGAGAGCGCGCGAGTGTTTTCGGTCTCGGCGTGATCGGGCTTCTCACGGCCGGCCTCCTTGCCCGTTTTCCCCTTGCGTGTCTCTCCGGCTGGGACCTGCACGCGCTTCGCCGGGAGGCGGCTGCATCATGGGGTGTGACGGCGGCAGACCCGAGAGAAAAGCCGCCCGGAGCGGGAACCGAAGATTTCGCGGTGGAGGCAAGCGGGTCACCGGCCGGATTCCACCTTGCCCTGTCTTCCTGCGGATTCAACGGACGCCTGATAGTGGGCTCGTGGTACGGCAGAGCCGCGCGCGGGCAGGCATTCGAAGCATTCGATACGCTCTTCCACAGAAACAGGGTACGAATCGTTCCCAGCCAGGTGAGCACGATCGATCCTTCCCTGACGGGGCGATGGAGCCGCGCGCGAAGGCTCGCCTCCGCGTGGGAGGCCATCCGCGCTCTCCGGCCCGGGAGGTTGATCACGCACCGCGTCCCCTTTGCCCTGGCCGCGGATGCCTACCGGCTCATCGCCGGGTCCCCGGGTCAGACCATCCAGGTCGTGCTCGTGCACGAGAACGCAGGAATTCCGCCACTCGCGCCCGGATAACGGCAGCACCCCCGTCTCCCCCGGCCGCCAGCTCTCGACCGGCGAACGTCGGCAGGATGTCCACCCGCGCGCGCACCGGCCACGCGCGGGGGAAAAGCGTATGAGTCACGGCCTGCAGCATCGCGCCAAACCTTTCCCGGTCTTCCCGCGTCTTTCGAATCAGGGTGAGCGGATTGCCCTGCGCCCGGCGGGAGAGCACCCCGCTCACGACAATGGGAACGACAACGGCGTCAGGGACGAATCGCAGGAAAAACGCGGCGCTGGCAGACCATCCGGCAAGCGCTTCCACCGCGCCGGGGAGCGCGGAGGGATCCGGCTCGATCTCACCCGCGGGGAATGTGAGCAACGCGCCACCCTGGCGCAGGTGGCTGATGGAACTGCGCAGGACCTCCCGCCGCCTCTCCGGCTGGTCGGGGAGAAAAAAGAGGGAGCGGGAGGCAGCGGGAAGCGCGCGGAGGAACGGGCGGTCTGCCGCGAGGATCTTGAGATCCGGGCGCGGGATGGCCGCGCACAGGCACACGGTATCGGTCATGCCGGGATGGTTGGAGAGCAGAATCGCCGGGCCGCTCTCCGGGATCCGTTCCGCGCCATTGATCACAAAGTCCCGCACGTAGGCGGAAATGATCATCGGCGCCGCCGCGCGGAGACCGGACGCCGTGACAGCGTCGTCGAACTCGACCAGCCGCCGGGCCAGCACGCGCGCGGGATGCCGGAAGGCCCGCTCGACGCACCCGCGGAAGACGCGCAGATTGCCCAACCCGAGGGCGGAGAGGATGTCGAGCGTGTTGATGGCGATGAGGTCCCGTTCCCGCGCGTCCATTCATTCCGTCGCTGCGCGGTACGGCGTACTCGCCGAACGGGTACTCCCGTACTCCGCGCATTCTTTGGATGTCGGCACGGTAGCACAGACCGCGCGCGGCCGCAACGCAACTGAATGCCACGGGGTACCGTGGCCGGCTTGCGCGGGGGCCGGCGCGTGCGTACATTACTCGCATGTTCCGGCTGTGCCTCCGGCGCGATTTCACGGCCCGGCACTTTCTCACGGGGGGTGACTGGGGTGCGGAGAACGCGCCCCACCCGCACCGTTATCGAATCGAGTGGGAGCTGCGCGCGCAGGCGCTGAACGCGCACGACTACCTCATGGACCTGGTTGAAGTCGAGCGCAGCCTCGGGGACGCGCTCGGCAGATACCGCGACACGCTTCTGAACGACCTGCCGGAGTTCGCGGGCGCGAACCCATCCCTGGAACGATTCGTGAAGCTGCTGTGGGACCGGCTCTCGGCCTCGCTCCCCCCCGGCATGAGCTGCGCCGTGCGCCTCTGGGAAAACGAATCAGCCTGGGCGGGCTATGACGGGCCGCTGCCCGGTGCGGGATGAGCCGCGTTCAATGCGCGTCGGGCTCGTGATCTACGGGGACCTCTCGGCAGCCTCGGGTGGTTTCCTCTACGACCGGATGCTGGCGGACGCGCTCCGGCGCGGGGGCGACACCGTCGAGGTGATTTCCTTCCCGTGGAAGGGCTATGGCACGTGCCTTCTCCAGAATATGGACCGGGGACTTCGCTCCGCCCTCCTCGGGTGGACAGGCGACCTGCTGCTGCAGGACGAGTTGAACCACCCCTCTCTTTTTCTTCTCAACAGGGCATTCAGGCGATCACGCACGGTCCCGGTGATCTCGATTGTGCATCACCTGAGATCCTCCGAGCAGAATCCGGTTTTTGCGCGCGGCGTGTACCGCCGGATTGAGCGCGCCTACCTGCGGTCCGTCGACGGATTCGTTTTCAACAGCCGCGCCACCCGCGGGAGCGTGGAGCGGCTGATCGGAGGTCCTGTCCAGGGGATCGTTGCCACTCCCGGCGGGGACAGGCTGGGTCCCCTTCCGACCGAACAGGAGATCCTTCGCAGGTGCAGTGAGAAAGGTCCTCTCAGGGTGCTCTTCGTGGGAAACATCATCCCCCGCAAAGGACTCATCGATGTTATCGATGCTTTAGGGAAGATCCCGTCCCCCCTCTGGCGGTTGACCATCGCCGGCTCGCGCGGCATGAGCCCCGCCTACGCGACGGATGTCGACCGCGCTGTCGCCGCCCGCGGTCTGGGGAGCAACGTGCGCGTTACAGGTCAGCTCGATGACGCCCAGCTCGCTGAAGCCTACAGGACGCATCACGTACTGGCTGTTCCCAGCCAGTACGAGGGGTTCGGCATTGTGTACCTCGAAGCAATGGGTTTCGGCGTCGTTCCCATCGGCTCCCGGACCGGCGGCGCTGCCGAGGTGATCGAACACCTGAAATCCGGCTGCCTTGTGCCTCCCGGTGACACGCGCGCCCTTGCGGACGCAATTGCCGGTCTGGCCGCTGACCGGGCCTTTCTGCATGCCCTGGCCCGGGAGGCCCGCCGGCGCTTCTGTGCATTTCCCGGATGGGAGCCGGGAATGAGCGCGGTGCGGGAGCATCTTCACGACCTGGTCAGGCGGAAGGGGGCCCGCCGTGGATGACGGATCCTTCATCCGCTACCTCGCTTCAAAAAGGTCGGTGGATGACCGGGCCCTGAACCGACTCGTCTGGGATGCCATGATCGCGGCTGCCCGGGACCCATCCGCGAGCTTGCGGGTTTTTCCGTATGCCCGGGGAGACGGCCCCCGGGTGCTCGAGCTTGGCGGCGGCATCGGCACCATGGTGGATCGGGTTGCGGAGGAGGGCCGCCTTCTGCCCGGATCCTGGACCATGATCGACGCGCAGCCCGCGCTGATAGCAAAGGCGCGTCAAAGGCTTGCGCATACGGCTCCCTTTCCGCTGGAGCTGCTTGCCACTGACCTCGATGCCTACCTCGCGTTGCCGTTTCGGCCCTTTGACCTTGTGATCGCCAACGCTTTCCTCGACCTGCTGGATCCACCGCGCGCGCTCCCCCGCCTGGCCGGTTTGTGCAGGCCAGGGGGGCTCTTCCTCTTCTCGATCACGTTCGACGGGCTCACCGTGCTCGAGCCGGAGATCGATCGCGACCTCGACACCAGGATCGTGGAGCTCTACCACCGCACCATGGACGAGCGCATGACGAGCGGGGAGAGGTCAGGGGACAGCCGGTGCGGAAGGCATCTGCTCACGCTGCTGCCCCGGTGCGGCTACGGGATCATGGCGGCCGGTTCGTCGGACTGGATCGTTCATCCCCGCAACGGCGAGTATCCCGCGGACGAGCGCTTCTTCCTGAGCTGCATCCTCGGCTTTTTCGAGGAATCCCTTTCTGCCCGGCCCGAGCTCGATCGGGCAACCCTTGACCGATGGCTGCGCGCGCGCAGGGAGCAGCTTGCCGCCGGCGAGCTCGTGTTCATGGCGCACCAGCTGGACGTGCTCGCCTCCGTGGAGGTCCGTTCGTGACAGGAGCCGGCGCCCCCGTCGTGATGCTGGCGAGCGGGACCCAGGGGGATGTGCAGCCGTTTCTCGCGCTCGCCCTGGGCTTGCGACGGGCCGGCATCCCTTCGGTCATCGCTGCCGCCCCCCGGTATCGATCCCTTGTCGAAGCCAGAGACATCGGATTCACGGCCCTGGAAGGCAACCCGAGCGATCTCATGGCAGATTCCGGGTCCATGGCCGCAACTCTGAGCAGCGGAGCGGCAAATGGAATACTATCCACCGCTCGTTTTCTGCGCGCGGCCCAATCAGAGTACCGGCGCATGCTCGAATCAGCCGCAGCGGCATGCAAACCGGCGCGCGCAATCCTTGCGGGACTGTCCTCCACCTGGGGCTTTTCAATAGCCGACGCACTCGGGGTCCCCTGCGTGCTCTGCATGCTGCAGCCCTTCGGCCGGACGCGCGCAGTCCCCTCGGCGCTCCTGCCCATGCGGGTTTCCCTTGGAAACGGATACAATGCGTTGAGCCACCGCATCATTGAGCAGGCGATGTGGCTGCCCTGGCGACGCATCACAAATGCCTGGCGTCGGCACATTCTCGGGCTTCCGTCCCTTCCGCCGGCCGGCCCCTGGAAGTCCATGTACGCTTCCGGATTCCACTGCCTCTATGGATTCAGCCCCGCTGTATTCCCGGCTCCGGTTGACTGGCCTCCCGCCCATGTCGTGACCGGCTACTGGTTCCTCGAGGAAGAGCCCGACGGGACGGCTCGGCCTGCCCTGGAGCGATTCCTTTCCGCGGACAGCCCGCCGTTGTACATCGGATTCGGCAGCATGGGAACGAACCACGGCAGGAGAGTGCTTCGAGTAGTCGAGGCAGCCCTTGCATTGAGCGGGCTGCGCGCCGTGGTTTCGTCCGGCGGCAATTCCCGCGGCCTGCTGCCTGACCATTCACCGCGAATGTTCTTCGAGGAGGAAGTCCCTCACGCGTGGCTCTTCCCCCGGGTCAGGGCCGTCATGCACCACGGCGGTGCGGGCACGACCGCCGAGGGCTTGCGCGCCGGCGTTCCCTCCCTCATCTACCCCGGGGCCGCGGACCAGTACTTCTGGGCCGAGCGGATCGCGCGGCTCGGCGCGGGCCCGCGCCCGGTTGCCCGAGGCGACCTGACGCCTGCCGGGCTCGCGAAACTCTTCACGAGCGCGGCCGCGGATCGCGACATGAGGGAGCGGGCCCGGCATATCGGGGAGAGAATCCGCGCTGAGAACGGAGTGGCCAGGGCGGTCGAAGAACTGCTGCCATTGATCGGCGGCCCCGTCGTCACGGTATTCCGTGACATTATTTCGCCATCGACCGGTTCCCTTCCCGCCTCGTCTGCTCGAGAGGGAGACTATGACGAAGCCGGCCGCGGCAAAGCCGGCGCCCATCCAGTACGGAGCCGGCGGGCCGAGGGCCTGGTGGGCGGCGCCCGCAAGGCCGGGTCCGACTATCAGGCACGCGCTCAGAACCGATTGCACGCCACCCATAACCCGGCCCACCCCTGCTTCTGGAGCGGCGTGTGCGACAAGACTCATGAGGGACGGAATGCCAAGGCCGGTCGCGATGGCAACCACGCCAAGGAGGGGATAGAGCATCCAGCCCGCCGGCGCGATGGCGGCAAAGGGGAACATCACCATGGCCATCGCCGCGCCAATCGAGACGAGCCTTGCTTCCCCCACCTTTGACGCGATGCGTCCCACGAGGAACCCCTGTGTGAGCACCGCGCACGCTCCAATGAACGTGAAGAACAACCCATTGGCGGAGGGCGTCCAGCCGAACCTTGCCTGGCTGAAAAGAGGAAATGTCGAGGGCAGGCCCGAGAATGAGAGGTTCAGCACGGCAAGGGTGAGAAGAAACGACCTGAGCTCGGGGCGCCGAAAGACATCGATAATGGCGCTGACCGGATTGACACGGAGATTCCGCCCGTCAGCCGTCACAGGACCTGGGCGGCGGAATTCTCTGATGGCGAAAAACCCGAACAGCGCGTTTCCCAGTGCGATGCCGCTTGCGGCAAATGCAGGAATCCGCAGACCGCGGGATCCCAGGAATCCCCCGAGCAGGGGGCCTGCCGCCACTCCCAATCCGACGGCAGCCCCCGCGAGACCCAGCCAGCGCGTGCGGTCGGAAGGACCCGAGCCGTCGGTGATATAGGCCTGGGCTGTCGCGAAGCTTCCTCCCACGAGGCCTCCGAAGGCAACCGCGACGAATAGCGCGGCAAGGGACCCCGCAAAGCCGACACCCAGGTAGGCGCAGAAGCTGCCGAGCAGGCAGGCCACCAGGACCGGCCTCCTGCCGTGCCGGTCCGCGAATGATCCGATCATGGGCGCCCCGATGACCTGCATGACTGCATACGCGGAGCCGAGGGCGCCGGCAAGAAGCGCTCCGCCGGAATGGCGCTGCACATACAGCGGCAGCAGAGGGGCGACCATGCCGAATCCGACCATGTCGAGGAAAATCGTAACGAGGATAAACGCCAGGCGCGGCCTCGGCATCGACGCCGGCAAGTCTCCTGCGCTCTCCATCCCCCCCATGCGTACATCGTCTTGCGCCATTCCGCAACCCCCGGCACAATCAGGACGTGGCGGCCGGTCGAGAACGGGAAAGCCCGGACCCTTCCTCCGCGGTCCGAGCCTATTACGAGAGCAACACACGGATCTTTCTTGCCCTCGGGATCGGCCGGCGGACCCTCGCCATTCGGCGCGCCGTGTGGGCGGACGGGGTCAAGAGCCTCACGGAGGCGGTGAACTATGTGAACGGCCTTGTTGCGGCGGAAGCCAGGCTGGCCGCGATGAAGCATGGCGAGCTTCGGGTTCTCGACATCGGCTGCGGCGTGGGAGGCAGCCTGCTCTTCCTTGCCGGCGCGGTGCACACGCCCCTGAGGGGGATCGGCGTCACCATCAGCCCGCGGCAGGCAGAAATTGCGCGCAGGCAGGCGCGCATCCGGGGGCTCTCGCAAAAATGCTCGTTCATCGCGGCGGACTTCGCGCGCCTCACCGGTCTGCCCCTTTTCCACTTCGCGTTTGCCATCGAGTCATTCGTCCACTTCACCTCGCCGGCCGCTTTTTTCGCCGCAGCAGCGAGATCGATTCCGCCGGGAGGGCGTCTGATCGTGATCGACGATTTTCTCTCGAGAGACCGCCATTCCCGTGGGGAACGCAGGCTCGTCGACGCCTTCCGGCAGGGATGGCTCCTGCCCTCGCTCTGCACAGTCGGGCGCGCGGTCCGGTCCGGCGCTGCATGCGGGATGAGTCTGGTCGAAGATCGCGACCTGAGCCTCTTCCTCTCCCAATCCCGCTTGAGCGCTCGCGTAGTTGGCGGGGCGGTGCGCGTGATGCGGTCACTCCCTGTGCCGTGGCCGTACTGGCGGAGCTCGGTGGGCAGCCTTGCCCTGGAAGCCTGCCGGCGGGCAGGGCTTGTCGAATACCACGTTCTTGTATTCGAGAAACAGCGTGCATGACATGCGCCGCCTTCTGAAGGCAGCAGCCTTTTGCGGAATAGGCGGGCCGGTCCTCTTCGCCGGCGTGCTGGCCGTCCTCTCATTCCTTGAAAAAGACTTTATGCGCGCTCTCGGCTGGGACCCGCTCACCGCGGCCACTCGCGACTGGCCCAGCGGCCTGGCCCTGGGCCCCGGGGGCTTCGTCATGACCGCGGCATTCATTGCATGCGGGGTGCTCCTTCTCTTCTTCGCATTCGGACTCTGGCAGGCGTTTCAAGCGGCCCCTGTCTCGTCGGCCGCTTCGATCTTTCTGGCTCTGGCAGGATTGGCCATGAGCTTTCTCGCATTCACCACCGACCCGACGAACAGCCGGGCGCCGGCCACCCTGCACGGCCGTATGCACGATGCTGCCTTCGTGGTCCTGGGCGTGACTCTCCTTGTGTCGCTCGTAGCCTTTGGCTTTATATTCCGCACTGAGAAGAAATGGCGCGCGAATATGGTTGTTTCGTGGGTGACGGCGGCTTTGATCGTCCCGTCATTCATAGTGAAGGGAATCGCCTTCTATTTTTTCCTTGCCGCCTGCCTGCTCTGGTGCGAGGCAGCCGCTGTCCGCCTTCTGCGGCGCACCGGCGCCCCGCCTACTTGAACTTGTCCAGGGCGTTCTGTTTCTTTTTGGCCTGCGCGTAACCCGCGTCGACCTCTTCGTTCCCGAGGTACCTGCCGAGATCCGCCGCCTGCTCGGGGTTGAGCACGATCTGATCGCCGCTGGAGAAGATGGCGGCGGTCTTCAGGACCAGCGTGATGCGCATGGCGTCCGCCCGCTCCGGCCGCGAGCTGAATACGAACGTGACCTCGCGCGTGCCCTCCGCCTCCCATCCCTCGCCCCTCCGGAACATCTGCGAAAGGCCGACGGTGGTGATTTCACGGGTGAGCTCCACGTGGTTGTCCATCGCGAGCTTCGACCACTCCTCGAACTTGGCAACAGCCTCACGCATCGATGCCCGCGCGGGCTCGTCTGCGATCATTGCGTACCGTGGAGTCGAGCTGCCGAAGAGGTTCTGCACGGCGATCGCGATGATTCCCGGATTGTCGGCAAAAGCGATGAACGACATGCCCCGCCTGCTGTCCGCTATCTGGCCGTAGACCACCGACTGGCCGGTCGGGACCGGGCTCCAGGGAGGAAGACTCCCACAGCCGGCAATCAGAATGGGAAGAAGAAAAAAAACGAACGACTTACGCATAGGTCACTCCCGCTCCCTCTCCGATCACAACAGCAAGAGTCATACGGTGCATAAAGACATGTTATGGGTTAGGGCGCGTAACGGCAAGACCGCCTCGGACGGCCGGAAGATCGACACGATGATCTACAGCGAGCGGCAGAACCGGACCGTCTCCCGAACCGCTTCGATCATATTCTGCTCGTGCGTGCGGCCTGAGCTCTTGCGCGGCTTGAACGAGTGGTCCCCGTCTTCCAGATATGCCACGCGAATCGCCGAGGACAGGGCGTAGCCCGCAATCTCTTCCCTGGTCCCGAGGGCGTCCCGGGTGCCCTGCACGATGAGCGTGGGGGTCTTGAGATCTTTCAGGTGCGCCACGCGAAGGCTGGTCGGCCTCCCCGCCGGATGAAATGGATAGCCCAGGCAGACCAGCCCCTTCACACCCAGCCGGTCCGCAACCATGCTCGCAATCCGTCCGCCCATCGACCTCCCGCCGATCACCAGCTCTGACGGCGAGCCGAGCTGATCCACGACGCTGGCCCAGTACGATTGTAAAACTTTCCCGGAATCGGGGGCAGATCTCCTGCCCGTCTTTCGAAACTCCTGCATGTACGGGAATTCGAATCTGATCACTTGCATGGACTCGCCCACCAGGGCGTGCGCCATCTCTTCCATGGACGGAGAGTCCATGAGCGACCCGGCTCCGTGCGCCAGAACGATTCGGAACAGGGGCTTCCCGGCTTCCGGCGTGTCGATCAGCAAAGGTATGTCTTTCAAGCAGGTTCCTCCGCGCCGCGGTATTCCGCGGATTTGTGCGCCGCGGTATTCCGCGGATCTATCCGCCTGTGGCCCCGGTGCCCGCAGTCACTTACATTGGACGGGGAAGCACGGATGGCCATTGAAGAATATCGCCGTAAAAGAGATTTCAGCAAAACACCCGAACCCGAGCCCGGAATGCCGGCCGGCGAAGGGAACAGGTTCGTCGTCCACCGGCATGAAGCGCGCAACCTGCACTATGATCTGAGGATCGAGGCGGGAGGCGTGCTCTCCTCCTGGGCCGTGCCGAAAGGTTTCTCATACGACCCTGTTGATAAAAGGCTCGCCGTGCGTACCGAGGATCACCCGCTGGAGTACACGAGCTTCGAGGGGGCCATCCCGCGCGGACAATACGGCGCGGGCACAATGAGGATCTGGGACGTCGGCGACTACGAGGTGCGGAAAGCCCCCGATATCCATAGAGCCATCGAGAAAGGGGAGATCAAGCTCGAGCTGCGGGGCCGGCGATTGCGCGGCGAATGGCACATGGTGCGCACCAAGGGCGGCGAGGGCAGGGACTGGCTGCTTTTCAAGGCACGGGATCGTTACGCCGGCTCAGGGAGCGACCTGTTCGGAGGAGCGGACATGAGCCGGGCTGCCCGAAGGCCGCCGCTCGGCAGGATTACCCGAATGGAAGCCTCACCCTGGCCGCTGCCCTTCGATGACCCGGATTGGCTTTTTGAACCGGCGCTGAAAGGGAAGCGCGCGCTCGTATTCATTCGCGGCCCCACGATCAGCATCCGGGCCGGGGCGGAAGATCTTACGCCGGAGCTGCCTGCCGTTGCGGCCGATCTCGGCAGAATCCGCGCTGAGACGCTGCTATTCGACGCCATTGTCGTGACAGGCGAATCGACTCCTGTTCTGTACGTCTTTGATGTGCTCTATGCCGAGGAATGGGACCTGAGGCCACTGGCGCTCCGGGAGCGCAAAGCCGTTTTGCGCTCGCTCCTGCCGGACCTCAAATGCGTATTCAGAGTCGACCCGGTGGCCGAGCACGGCGCGGCGCTCGCCCAGGCAGCGGCCGAATCAGGTCTGACGGCGATTCTCGCCAAGCGCTCAGCAAGCCGGTATCAGGCCGGCCTCTCGGAGGATTGGCGGATCATACCCATCTCTGAGGCAAAAACACGCCGCGCGGCCGGGAAGACTTCCCGTACGCCCTCATTTGCAATAACAAATCCTCGAAAGGTGTACTGGCCTGAGCAGGGGTATACGAAGGCGGATCTGCTGACCTATTACGAGCTGGCTGCAAACTGGCTCCTGCCCTACCTCAAGGACCGTCCCCTGCACATGTACCGGTGGCCGGACGGAATACGGGGCAAGTCGTTCTATCAAAAACAGCTCCCCGAAGGAATTCCCGACTGGGTCGAGACTGTGGACGTCGCGAAGCCCGGCGAGGAGCCGACGCACTATATCGTCTGTAATGACCGAAGAACGCTGCTGACCCTCGTCAACCTCGGGACCATCGACCTTCATCCCTGGCTTTCCCGCAGGGGCAGCCTGGATTCTCCGGATTGGGCGATCCTCGACCTGGATCCGAAGGAGGCCCCTTTCTCAAATGTGATCAAGGTGGCGCGCATCGTCGGAAAGCTCCTGCGGGGGCTGGGCCTGGAGGCCTATCTGAAGACTTCCGGCTCAACGGGGCTGCACGTCTGCGTCCCGTTGAAGCCCGGCTACACCTACGAGCAGAGCCGCATGTTCTGCGAAGCGGTTGCCCGTCTGGTCGTGCGCGACCATGGCGATATCGCGACCGTGGAGCGCGTCATGAGCCGGCGCGCGGGCCGCGTCTATGTGGATTTCCTGCAGAATCGAAGGGAACAGACGGTCGTTCCTCCCTACGTCGTGCGGCCGGTGGAAGCAGCGTCAGTCTCAATGCCCCTTGCATGGGACGAGCTCGAAGGGGAACTGCGCATCGAAGATTTCACGCTGGCCACTGCACCGGCGCGTATCGAGAAGACGGGAGACCTTTTCCGCACGGCCTTCAGCCAGGCGCAGGATCTTGCCGGGGCAATCGCGGCCCTGTCGCGCTCCCTCGAGCCATAGCCCCGTCGCGGACCGCGTCAATCGTCCGGGTCGTCCGTCCCTTTGTACCTGATCAGGGTGAGGTGCATCTCGCTTGGAAAAGCTTTGAGACACTCCGCTCGATGAGGGAGCGCCTTGTCGTGCCGACCCGTGCGAGAAAATATGATTGCGAGATTGCAATGCGCATCCGGATAGCTGGGCTCGAGGGACAGCGCAGTCTGGTAGGCGTGGATCCCCTCATCATGCTTTCCGATGGCCACCAGGCAGTTGCCCAGGTTGTTCCACGCCTCCGCGAAGCCGCGATCCGCATCAATGGCCTGCAGGTAGCGCTCCGCGGCGTCCGCTTCGCGCCCCAGCTCATAGAGGACATTGCCGAGATTGAAAAGGGTTTCCGGATCCGTCGCTGCTTCGAGGGCCCGACCGTATGCATCTGCCGCGCGCCGCAGATCACCGCGCTCCTCGGCCTCCACGGCCTCGGAGAACCATCGGCCGTGACTCTGGTCGCCTTCCGGGAAATCGGATACCCGGGGGTATTTCCTCTCCCGCTCGGCGTCGAAATTCATGAGCCGCTGCCCGCTCGGCTCAGCCCAGCCTCCATCGGACATTCTTATGCGTACCCCGCTGTCGTAGGCCTCGAGACGGCCCGCGATCTGCTCCCCGTCCGGCACCCACTGGGCGATCTCTGAGAGACTCTGCCGCACCTGTGCGGTGGAGACCCCGGACGCCGTGAGCCTGCCGAGATTGCGCGCAAGCAGGATGTCCTGGAACTCGAACCAGGCGAGCCGATTGGCCACGCGCGCGGGCGGGAGCAGCCCGCGGCGCATCCAGCCGCGGACCACGGAAAGGGGTTCGTCGACAATGCGGCTCACCTGGGCCGCGGTGTACATTCGGGAGATATCGCTCAATTCTCCTTCAGCGCCGATCAACCCCAGGAACTCGTCCTCGTCCACCAGCCTGATCGACGCTCCCTGCTTTTTCAATTCGCGGAAGCGCAGCATGTTGCGCGCAATACCTCCGTCCGGCGTGAAGTGCCCCGTTGCCTGCCCGGCAATGAGAATGTCGGTTGCCATCCCGGGTTCACGCACATGCCGCCCACCGGCCCGCATGATCCGCTGGACGGCCTCCGCCCTGTCCATCGAGATCAAACGACCGGTAAACGCCGCTTCCTTGCCGGCAAGCGTTGTTGTCATGACTTCAGGCATCCAGAAGCCCCTCGAACACGGGAGCGCGAAGCATCCCTGCGGCCGTGAGCTCGGCAAAGCTTACCGCGCAATACAATCCAGGCTCAACCCACCGTGCGCGTTCAGCGCAGGACACGAGGGGAGTCTCTCTTGGCCGCAGTCTCAGGAGCTTGTTGACCCGTTCGCGGACCTCTTCCGTGAAACCGCCCCCCACCCTGCCGATGTAGCGCAGCGCGCCTTCCGGCTCTCCGGGGAGCCCGTTGCTCGCCACGAGCAGGCTCTGGAAGTCATCGCCGTCCTTCTCGATATATCCGATGATCGCGACATTGACGCGGAGCCGGCGCTTGATCTTCACCCATGCTCCGTTGCGCTTTCCCGCGGCGTAGGCGCTGGAAAGCCGCTTGGCCACCACTCCTTCGAGGCCCTGCGCGCAGGCCGTCTGATACAGCAACTTTCCTTTGGCACGTACGCCTTCGGAAAGCAGGAGGCCCGGGCACGGGGAATCCCGCAGGAGCTCCTCGAGTGTCTCACGTCTTTCGGAGAACGGCGCGCCGAGCAGAGAGCGGGACGATTTGTAGAGAACGTCGAAGACCACAAAGCTGACGGGCAGGGAGCTTGCGCGGTGCATGCTTTTGAGCACGAGCTCGAAGTCAGGTTTGCCGTTGCGTAAAACAACGAGCTCACCATCCAGAGCGAGGCCTCCGGGGAGCGCGGCCAGGGACTCAAGGGACGGGTAGCGTTCGGAAATATCAACGCCTTTGCGGCTCACCAGGCGAAGCGCGCCGCGCTCGACAAGGGCCTGGGTGCGGATGCCGTCCCACTTGAACTCGAAGAAATGGGCATCCGAATCGAACGGCTGGCCGGGGACGGCCAGCATGGGAGGCACGAACCGGGGAAGCGCCTTATCCAACCTTCTTCTTCTTGGCCGTCGCGGCTTTGGCCGGCTTGGCGCTGGGAGCCTGCTTGAGGCCCGCCTTTGCCGCCTGCTTGTCCTCAGCCATCGCCTGCACACCGCTCGCCGCCTGGGCCTCCGCCACGCTGCGCTTGAGGGCCTCCATGAGATTGATGATCTTTGGCTCCTCAGGGTCACGGACCTGGACGACTTCCTTGCCCTCGATTTTCATCTGGATCAGCTTTGTCAGTTTTTCCTTGTACACGTCGTGATACCGGGAGAAGTCGAACTGCTTGAGGATCGAGGCCTTGATCAGCGTGTCGGCCAGCGACGTTTCGGCCTCCGACATCTCGGTTTCGCTTATCTCGTCCTTGAATGCGGAGGCGGCTTTCACCTCGTCCTTCCTGTTGAGCACCGTCATGGCAAGCACGCCGTCTATAGGGCGGAGCAGGACGACCTGCTCCTTCTGGGAGATGACCACCTCGGCGATTGCACAGACCTCATTCGTCAACATGCCCTTCAGCAGAAGGTTGTACGGCTTCTGGCCCACCGGCCCGTCCGGGGTGAGGTAGTAGGTCCGGCCGCCGAGGTAAATCGTGCTCAAGTCCTCCGGCCTGATGAACCCGTCGATTCGAATGGACTTGTCGCTTTCCGTGCGCAGCTTGTCGATCTCATCTTCGTCGATGATGACGTACTGGCCTTTTGCATACTCATAGCCCTTCACGATCTCCTCGCTGCCGACTTCACCGACCTCAGGGGCGAACTTCTTGTATTGAATTCGGGTATGGGTTTTTGCGTGAAGCTGATGGAGCGTGATATCGCTTCCGGTCGAGGTGGACGTATATGCCTTGACCGGTACCGAAACCAGGCTGAGCTTAAGGAATCCCTTCCAACTGGCATGGGCTGCCACTGCCGCCTCCTCATGGCGCCGCCTCCGCGGGTCGAGACGGGAGCTTCCGGCTCGCCCGCGGGACGGCCTTACCCTCCCAATCAACTAAGGTATTGTCGGCATATTTCGAAGTCAACTTTGAGTTGATTAATCAGGTATAGTGATCCGCGTTGCAGCAGCGCCAACGCGCAGGCCCTCAGCGCCGAACCGGGCCCGGAGGGTTATATTTTGCCTCTATGCTCCTCGAGCTTGCAGATTGGCGCAGATTGACTGCGGAGATGTATGCGGAAGTGCGCAAATCCTCGACAGCCAATGTCGAGAGCGCCTGGCAGGATTTTCTGCGGAAGCGGAGCGATATGTTCCGCACTCACGCGCAATCCCCTCTTCCCGAGAAACGAAAGGGGACATTCAATACGCTGCGCTATTTCCCTTACAATCCGGCCTGGCGACTCCGTGCGCAGGCTGTTCTGATCGAGGATGAAAGGTCTGTGCGCGCTTTGGCAATCGATCTGCCCGAAGGAAGGGCGAGTCTTCGCTCGTTCGCGCATGTCAGGTTCACCCCTCCATCAGCGAACAGGGATCCCTTGAGACTTACGCTGTACTGGATCGAAGGGTACGGGAGAGGACTCTTCCTGCCGTTCAAGGATCGGACGAACGGAATCGAGACGTACGGCGGCGGGCGTTATCTCTACGACACGATCAAAGGTGCCGATCTCGGGGCAGACCCCGACTGCGTGCTGCTCGACTTCAATTTCGCCTACAATCCTTCCTGCGCGTACAGCCCTCAGTGGACGTGTCCGCTCGCGCCGGCAGAGAACACATTGCCGCTGAGGATCGAAGCAGGAGAACATGCATTCGAAGAGTGAGCGCCTATCCAGTCCGCTTGAACCGCAAGGCGCTCCAATCAGCATCTATGGCGATCTGTCTGACAGGCTGGATGCCGAGCGACGCCAGGACAGCCCAGCACACATCTCGATTCAGGTCGCTCTTGTAAGCCTTTGAAGTCTGCTTCGGATACGCGAACCAGAGCACTGCGTCCTCTTCCACCGACGGCAGAAGGATCTTCGCTGCCTTGAGGAGATCCGCCTTCATGGGAGCAAAACAGAGGGCAAAGCCGTATTTCGTCCCTTTCTTTGGCGCGGAATCCACTCCGGCGGCCTTTGATATCTCCCGCAATTCGCTCTCAAAGGATCGGGGCGCTGAAAGAATGAGAATCTGCTCCTGATTCTTGTAATTGAGCTTCTTGAAGACTTCCGTCATGGCCGACGCCCTATCGGGAGGCCCTTTTTGGCGCCGAACGCCTGGTGATCTCACGAGGAGGCGGGGGCGTGAGGCGTTTGGTCACTCGTGATCCGATGGATTTCATCAGCGGCCCCACAGTCTTCTTGAACGGGATGGCCAGCGGATAGTCGTGATTGTAGGGGGCAGCCCAGTGGCGGCCGATGAGTGTCGCATACACTGACAGTGTCTGTTTTGCAGCCATGAAGTCCCGCGCGCTGAGTATCTCGTCGGCAAGTCCGAACGGGATGCTCCGCATCAGCGATCCTCTGGCGTACTCAACTGCCCATACTCCATCCGTAAAGTTCATGCCGCAGGCCTGGCCTTTGCCCACGAAGATGCGGTCCCCCGGCCGGTAGACGCGCTTTTCGAACTGTCCCTCGGCGTAGTACCAGGTCTCCCCGTCGATCACCGTATCCCAGAACGCGACATGGTGACGCCCTGAATGACCTTCGGAGCCTATGGGGGTGCCCCAGATCATCACGTACTCCTGCAGTGAGGCGAAGTAGAGCTTCATCTGGATCATCGCGCCCCCGGCAATGCTGTAGATCCAGGGCTGGCTGTTGTCGATGTGGCCCGGGTAGCGCTTTTCAACGGCCCGCGCGAAGACATCGAACATCTCCGGCTTGCGACGGCCCAGACAGGCCATGGCACACTCATCGATCACCTCGGGGTCGAAAATGTATCTTTTCATGGCTCTCCTCGCATTGGGCCTATGGTAGCCAGGCTTGCATAGGTTGGCAAGGTACTCTACGAGGCAATCCGCGCCAGAAACTTCGAACGGAAGGTGTTCCCCATCATCACGCGCTGAACAGGAGGGAGTGCAAGGAACACACCCACCACGGCACGGAGGAAGCGATGGCTCGCCAGGTTGGGGTTATTAAAGAGGAAATTCTGCAGAGTGCCGCGTTCCAGCGACTGGAGCACAACTCTTTCTATCGTATTCTCAGGCAGGAGAACCCTCTGTTCGCGCGGGATGAGGCGCATTGCATTCCTGCGACAGGCAAGGCCGCATACTCCGCACCCGATGCAGAACGTGCGGTCCACCCTCGGCTTCCTGGTCCTGGCCTGTCCCGACGCTCCCTCCTCTTTCAATTGGATTGCATCGATCGGACAGGCGGCCGCGCATTTCCCACAGCCCGCGCAGAGCGCCTCGTTGCAGGCGGCGATGAAGCGTGATGTCACCAGAATGTTGGGATAGCCGAACTTCCTTATTCCGTTGAGGACAGTGCAGCAGCACTTGCAGCAGAGACAGAGGAATTGGACGTCCCGCCGGACATTATCCGCATTCAGGACGAGCTTCATTTCCTTTGCCCGTGCGAGCAGCTCATGCAGCTCACTCCTGGATACCGGCCGGGCAAGGTTTCTGCGGACCGCAAAGTCGACATCACTGCCGAAGCTCACGCACATCTCCAGCGGACTCTCACAATTCTTCTCGCCAAGATGGAGCATCTTGTGCCGGCAGGAACAGATCCCGATGGCGGCGCCGCGGGCCTGCTCGACAAGGGCACTCGCCTTCTCATAGTCCAGGACTTCAACGTGCGATTCCTGAGCCACCGCGCCGACATGTGGGATTGTGCGCATGACCGACACTTTCTGACCTCGGCCGAAGTTTGCCTTGAGGAACTCGTCATTCCCCAGCAGGTATTCCCTGAAGAGCTTCGCCATGCAGGCAAAATCAAGCTCGCCGTCCGTGCGCATCATGGTGTATTCAAAAATCCCGATGACCATGGGTGAGACGGCGTAGAAGAAATCACCCCCGATCTCCAGGTCCATGACCAGCCCCTTGACGGCAAGTCTTTCCAGCATCTGGCGAAGCTTCCCCTCCTCCACACCCGTAATCTTCCGAAGATGCGGCAGAGTCGTAAGGCCCGCGGGTATCCGGGCAACAAGCTCCGCCTCCTCGACCGTGTACAGCTCACGCAGAATTGCACGGAGAGCCTCGTTCCATGGAGCGCGGGTGTTGAGCCCATCGATTGCAGTGCCCAGCTCCCGGTATACATCCTTGGATGCAAGGTGACCCATATTCTATCCCCCTGCTGCTGCGGCTGCGGGGCTCTTTCGTGAACCTGCCACATATGCAAGCACCGCGCCCGCGGCAAACAGGATGATATTGAGAATAAACGGCAAGTCCTTGTTGATTCCAGAGAATGTCCCGGCAATCCAGCCAAACGGGGACGTGAGCAGGATAATGCCCACGTACAGAATCGACAGAATGCGGGCGCGTTCTTTCGCGCTTATGGTCAACACAGTCATCCTGTCCACCAGTGGATTGACGGCGGCAAAGCTGCACGCTTCCAGGACAACACTCAGGACGAGAGAAGGATATCCGCGTTCAGGAGCGGTGATCAGCACCACCTGGCTGACGACAGAGCCGAGAAACCCGACAACCATTGGCGCCTTGAAGCGCATTTTGTTCAGGAGCGGCATCAGCACAACGAGAAATGCGATCATGAAGGCGGACTTGATGAAAGGGAAAATGGCGATATTTTCGGCAGGGATATGCAGTTTCTCTGTGACGATGATCGCCCAGAAGCTGCCGCTGATCAGGCTGGAGATGCTGAGCACAAGCATGATTCCGGCAGTCAGCAGGGTCCGCGGTGTGCGCAGCAGCTCGGCCAGCACGTGCCGGTAGCCGCCCAGCACGTGGAAAATGCTCTGGTTGCGCGTCTCGTGGAGACGGATTCTGCCCTGTGCAGTCTCTTCCGTCATCAAATACGTGACAGTCGCTTTGACCGTGAACATCAAAGCGGCAAACAGATATAACCCGCGCATGGTGGGAACGAGCGAAAAGAGTCCGATCAACACCCCTGCCAGCGGGGCAACGAACCCGACAATCAGGTTCGCAATGTAGATCCAGGTGTAAATATCAACCAATTGACCGGGCTGGGCATCCTCCACTAGCAGACAGGTCCATGAATTATGCGCGATGCGCCAGGCGCTGTTGATGATTCCCGCCGCCAGGAAATACCAGAAGTTTTGCGCAAGCGCCGAGATCAAGGACGGTATCGTCCACGCCAGGATGTCGAAGATCAGGGTGGTGCGACGGCGTCCCAGCTTGTCGCTCAATACGCCGCTTAACAAAGCCAGGGCGATCTGGAACCCCCAGCTGACGCTGAGGATCAGGCCGATCTGCCTGTCCGCCAGCCCGAGCGATACCATGTAGATGGATATGTAGGGGATGTACAGGTTGTAGGGGATGCCCCACAGGGGCTCGGTATAGACGCACCCGCGGGGGTTCCCGCGCAGGCTTTTGAGAGTGATGATCAGGGAATGGGCTTTCATGCGTATTCAGCAGTTCTGATATGAAGTGACCTGTCAAGCCCGCCCTGCTTTTTTCTTTCTTATTTCCTCCTCCTTGGGTGGGGCATTTCGAGCAAAGGTCGAAGCGGCTTTCGACGACGGTTGATCACTCTGATATTCGCGGATCGAGCATGACTGCCCGCCTGCATAATCGTGATCCGTCGGGAGCTG